>Ga0114963_10000024_pt1 | contig 82135 bp, 79 predicted proteins | sample C_131016_EF_Meta_FD_87019 | JGI IMG/M metagenome (GOLD analysis project Ga0114963, IMG submission 87019) | Freshwater microbial communities from Lake Croche, Canada to study carbon cycling - C_131016_EF_MetaG | ecosystem: Environmental > Aquatic > Freshwater > Lake | place: Lake Croche, Canada... | reverse complement strand
TGGCGTACCTGGCGCAGTCGTGACGCAGGACTTGCACACCTTGATTGGGCTGCAAGCCTAACGCACAGCGATGAATGGATCAGCAAGGACGATCCCATCTACGGCACACCTACTCGACAGGCAATTCAAGCAAAAGAGATCAAGGCGCTTTACCTTTGGTGGACTGAGGTATATCCTAATCGTCCTGATCCATTTGACGTAAGTGGATGGAGTGCATACTGTGATGAAAAGCGCAAGCGCGGTATAGATGTTCTTGAAACCGATCCGCTGGAGAATAAGGAAGAATCTCGCAGGCTTTTAAATACACTACACGACCTCGAAGCAAAATATGAAGCAGAAGATGAAGAAATGCTTATCCGACTTATTAAAGTTAGGAACGGATTATGGACTTGATGGCATTTATAACTTGCGCGATTATAGTTTTCACAGTATTTTATATCATACACTTGTATCACACGGCCAATAGTACTAGAAAAACTCAATTAATTGATTATCTTAATAACATTGTTCATTCAGTGAGCATAGAAAAAATTGATGGAATTGATTATTGGTTTGATATTGATAAGTCATTGTTTTTAGCACAGGGTAAAAATGACGATGAAGTTATTTCCGTAATAAAGTCTAGATTTCCAGATCATGTATTTCTGGTAACAGATAGGGGAGGGATTGCATCCAACACTGATTGGAAAATTGTTCCATTTGAAGAATTAAAGACATTAATTTTGCACCGTAACGAAAGGTAAAGAAATGACAACTCATGAAGCACAAATAGAATCTTCTAAAATTCATACTATTACTATACATGGAAACGGAGGCGAGGTAGTTATAGGAACTATTTCACCTGGGACATATGAATACTTCAAGAACAACTCAATTGATATTTTTGAGTATTCATATGATATTCACGCAGTAAGCGTTCCTACTGAGTTTCAACCGTATGCTCCACACAATTGGCTTGAATGCAATGACATTGCACACGAGCACGGTGCAGAAATGGATGAAAAATCATTTATAGAAGTTAGAAATTCTGAAGGTGAAACTATTTGGTCAAGCGCGATGTCTCCAGATGTCCTTGAAGAAGCTGGATGCAATGTTGACTGTGTCAATGAGTGCATGGTTGAGGACCTTTCTCCAGAAACAACGGTATTTTACGGTCAAAGTGACATGAAGGGCACATTCTTTGAAAAGGAGATAGACCTTAAAGTGCCGTTTGATCCATCAAAACTTTCTATTATGTATAGTGAGATCGAAGGATGGTATCTATTTTCCGGAATTTCTTATAACGGAGACGAGCTTGAAGACGACGGTGGGTTTTATGTCGAGGGCGAAGATGTTATATTCACGTTTATCAAAGTTCTCAAAGATAATGAAACTGAAATTTACGAAGGTCCAGAAGATTATGACGAAGAACCTGGATATCAGTACTAGTCCGGACAGAGATACATTTCAATTAGATTGTTACATTAAAAATCAACAAGAACGGGATTTACCAGTAGACGATTCTATTATTCAAATGTATAAAGACATTCATACTAGGCAAATTATTAAAGAAAGCACATCGGAATGGAGAGAATACAGTTTAGAATATGATCTCCGTTCTACTCTGTGGATTTTAGAAAAAGTTCGCAATTCTGATAGTTATGCAAAAGATTTGTATGCCGCATTGTGCAACAATGATTTTATAAAATTAGATCTATGGTCTATTCTTAAAGAAAGAAAATGGTCATGTAGTTGGAGATATGCAGGTGGCATTATTGCGCACATGCGCCAAGAAGGTGACTATATCGATTGGTACTTTACAGGCGACGAAGGTACAGTAACAGGCGAAATCAAAGAAGACTTTAAGCAACTAGGTTGGACAATTCCAACTATTGACATCACAGATTGATTGTAATATAATAGAAAATCATTTAATTTAAAGGACAAATCATGGCACTCAGAGCCAAAGCAGCACCAAAAGGCCTTACTGTACGCAAAAAGAAAACTGCAAAATTACCAGTTGCTCGCCGCAATGGTAAAAAGATTGGACCTAGCTTTGATGGTTGGGAAACATGGCCTCCTAGTGATTACATGAAAAATCAACAGAAGGCGCGTGATTTTTATTATGAAAACTATCAACCTGCCGATCTTGAACCGGATGTATGGGAATGGATGAGGACTCAAGAATATACTACGAACGATATCAAATATGCTAAGGCGTATGGTATTAGCATGTCTGTAGGAATTACTTGCAAGCTTCTTCGAGACGGAATGCCTGACTACAATGCTGCATATGCTGCATATTGGGAATCTTTGCCTGGCACTTCTGGCATTGTAAAGCCTCATTCAGAATTTATTAAATTGCACATTGCTCATTCAATCGAACGAGGCAATAGCATGGTAATCAAAGAATCCAGTACTGAAAAGAAAAAGAAGAATATTTATATTCCTTCAATTCAAGAACGTATGAGAGAAGTCGCGCATGAAATGTCCGAGTTTATCGAAGAAGCAATTGATTCATACATTATTGATCCCGAGACATTTGATCCTGCATCTTACAAGATTGCGGCAACATTACGTGGTAAACAAACCAAAGCAGGCCATGCACGGTTGATTAAAAGTCTTTACATCAAGGACCTAGAAGAATATACTCAACTTGTAAGTCCAGATTGTCCCAAAGATTTGATGGAAGGTTATACGGTTTATGGCAAAAAGAATATCAAGAAGTTTCACGACTTTCTGACACAAATTACTAACGCATGTGATCAAATTGCAGGCGAGGCTAAAATCACACGTTTGCCTCGTAAGATCAAGGTAAAAAGTCCAGAAGATCAAACTAAGAATATCAAGTTTAAAGCAACTGATGATCGGTACGGTATTGCTAGTGTTCCTCCTTCTCAGATTATTGGCGCGTCTACTGTAGTAGTACTTAACACAAAAACTCGAAAAATCGGTGTGTACTATGCAGATAAAGGAGCACAGGTACTGGCGGTCAAAGGGTCAACCATTATCGGATTTGATGAGAGGACGAGCATTCAAAAGACATTGCGTAAGCCAGAAATTCAAATTAAAGAATTGAAAGCGATTGGTACACAAAAGCGAACACAGACCTGGTTTGACGGTATTAAAACAATCGGCACAACAATGAACGGACGCATCAACTCCGAAGTTATGATTTTAAAGGCATACAAATGAAAATTGGGACATCATATAGCCGTTGCATTCTCGATATCATTGATGGTAAAGTTGATGAAGAAGATGTAATGGTAATCGTTACACGAACTGATTTTAACCCACATGATGACAAGCAATGGTCAGGAATCTGGCTCGGATATACTACCATGCGAGAATGGTCAGGATACGAGGATCGTGAACAGGAATTTCATGAGTTAACTAAGCGAATGTATGACAATGGCCAAATACATCAGCCTCGAAAGTTTGGTGCATATGCAAGCAGGTCAAGAGAGATTTGGTATGATTTAATTCTTACCAATGAAGTAAAAGATGAGAATCCTGCTGTCAAAAAAGCATGGGAACAGTATAAAATGTTAGCAAATCTAGTATAAGGAATGAATATGAATAACAGTCTAGTACCAATGGTTATTGAAAAGACCAGCACGGGCGAACGTGCATTTGACATTTATAGCAGGCTTCTCAATAACAGAATTATATTCCTTAATGGGCCCGTAGATGATTATAGCGCAAACCTAATTGTTGCACAGTTACTTCACCTAGAGAGCGAGGACAGTAGCAGAGATATTAACTTTTATATTAACTCGCCGGGTGGCGTTGTCACTGCGGGAATGAGCATTTATGATACTATGCAATTTATTGGACCAGATGTTGCAACATATGTCATGGGCCAAGCATGTTCAATGGGATCTCTACTTGCACAAGCCGGAGCTCCTGGCAAAAGATTTATGTTGCCATATGCACGGCACATGATTCACCAACCATCAGGAGGTGCAAGTGGCATGCAGAGTGACATTGAGATACAATACAAAGAAATCACTAAAATGAAGCAAGAGCTTACTCAAATTTATGTTAATCATAATTCAAAGGGAAAAACATACGAAGAATTTGAGCGAGATATGGATCGTGACACCTTTATGAATTCCCAAGAGGCGCTTGATTATGGATTGATTGACCAGGTTGTCAATAAAAGGTCTTAAAATCTATATCAAGTTAATAATATATAAACTCAAGATAATTACTATTGAGAAACTAGTAGGAGGTGCGATATGAAAAAAATGTCACCTGAATACATACTCCTCACTCTTAAAAAACTGAATAGCGAGTATCAGTTTTGGATCAGATCAAGTGGAATTGTCTCATTAATAATTTTAATTATTATCTATAAATGGAATGATATTTCATATTATAATTCCGAATGGATTGTTGCGAGTTTGGGAATCTTACTAACCAGTGCATGGTGGTTTTGGGTAATGCGCACTGTTAAATTAATGCTGACATATCGTCAGACGGAAATAGAACAATTAATAGAAGCTGGCAAGGCTATTAATGACATTAAAAATGATTTCAACAAGCTATAAAAATGAAGCTTGACCTTCATGGCGTTAAACACCAAGATGTAGATATGATAGTGGAAAACTTCATCCTATTAAACCAGGGAAGTTTTCCACTTACAATTATATGTGGCAATAGCCCTAAAATGATCTCATTGGTAAATTTGGTCACACAAAGAATCGGATGTATAACCGAAATGTATCGCTATGGTATAATCACCGTGGCCAGGTTCACTTGACACTCTACAATAATGTTGCTATACTTGCAACATGACAAATACTACAACATGGACAGTAACAGTAATAGAAGATGGAGAAGATATTGTTCTTCCCTTTCCTAACGGCTTACTCGAAAGTGTAGGCTGGCAAGAGGGAGATACTCTTGAATGGCTCGACAATGAAGATGGCTCTTGGACACTAAGAAAGGCTGACGATGAAACTGCTTAAAGATTACTTTACTATGCAGAAGCAAGTAACTCAAAGATGACCCCGAAGCAGAAGCGGACTGAAATTAAACGCATCCTTCCCAAGTTGACTGATGGTAATCGCAATATCTTTATGCGAATGTACTCTCCTTTTGATTTGGACAAAGATATCAATTTAGTAGTTGACAAAATGCCTGCAAAACAGTTAAACTGGGCATTACAACAAACACAAAATACCTATTATTCCATCTTTAGGATTCTTAAAAAATTATGACTAAACGTATCGGATTTGCTTGTAAGTATATTGATTTTCCAGAGCAGGTTAATGGAATTAAATCTACTGATGAATGCAAAAAGTATAACAGTGGTACAACCACTGTCGCATGGCTTAGTAGGCAATCCCGTGATATTGCCGAAGAACGACTTTGGGATATAATGGTACAAAACATTGACTCAATCAAGAATCTTGTTAGTAAGGTTGCCACGCTAGATCCAAACTTGCGCATGGTTCGTCTTACAAGTGATGTTTTTCCAGTTTATACACACACTGACTGGTCATGGTTCTATAAAAGACCTGATGTCATAGACTATTGTGAAAAAAATCTTGCATTAATTGGAGAAATTGCAAGAAAACATGATGTGCGTCTATCGATGCATCCAGGGCAGTTTACAGTTTTGGCATCCGATAATCCTAGAATTGTAGATAGCAGTATTGAAGAGTTTGAATATCACACAGATGTTGCCAGGTGGATGGGATATGGCAAAACTTTTCAAGACTTCAAAATTAATGTTCATGTTTCTGGTCGCTTAGGTCCGGACGGCATTCGTGCTGCTTTGCCAAGGCTCTCGGCAGAGGCACGTAACATGATTACGATTGAGAATGATGAAATGTCGTGGGGAGTAGATCACAGTCTTGAATTAGTCAATGATTGTGCATTAGTCCTAGACATACATCATCATTGGGTAGCCACAGGAGAATACATTGAAAATACTGATGATCGTGTTAAAAGGATTATTGATAGCTGGCGCGGTGTGCGTCCTGTTTGTCATTACTCAGTTTCCAGAGAAGACTTGCTCGTTGACCACTGCAGGGACACTAGACCCGATCTTAACGCACTGTTAGAAACTGGCTTTAAAAAAGGTAAACTCAGGGCCCATTCTGATTTTTTCTGGAATAATTCCGTAAATCAATGGGCACTGAGTTTTCTAGACACACATGACATCATGTGCGAAAGCAAGGGTAAGAACTTGGCTAGTTTTGCGCTAGCCAACCTAGTTACTTAGGAGTTTTTGGCTTACGTGGAGCACGAGGTTTACGCACTTTTTTCATTACCTCTTCAACAACAGGTTCAAGTGCGGGAACAGCGTGTTCTACAGTTTCGGCAATCTTTTCAACAATAGGTTCAAGTGCGGGAACCGCTTCTTCAACTTTTACTATAGCGTTCGCAATCTTTCCTTCAATAACAGGCACAACTAGCTCTTCAATTTTATCAGCAAACTTATCTTCAATATCTTTAATAATCGGTGCAACTGCTTCTGACAGAGGTGCCGATTTATTAAATCCAAACAATTTTTTTAAAAATTCAAACATTAATAATCTCCTTTTATGCGCTAAAATACTGCGCTCATGTATTTAATCCCATAAATATATACATGACTCAAAACTTCATAAAAGATTTTATTTTACAAGAATCAAAATCATCAGATGGTGAAATTTTAACGCAATTAAAATTATCATATTCCCGAGATGAATTAGATCCAATAATGTCAGAAAGCACCATGGACTATCATTACGGCAAACTTTACAAATCTTATGTTGAACGGTATAACAAAAGTGAAGGCGATTTGAAGTTTAACAAGGCGGGTGCATTTTTACATAACATATATTTTGGTCAATTTCATGCACCTTCAGGATCAAATAAGCCTACAGAGAAAATTTCAAATTTCATTAATAAACATTTTTCTGATTTTGATGAATTAAAGAAAACGTTTGAGGAAGAAGCGATGTCTATCCAGGGTTCAGGATGGGTATATTTGTCCACGACTGGAAAAATAAAAACAATTAAAAATCATGAAATTAGGTCAGATATAGTAATTTTGATAGATTGGTGGGAACATGCATGGGCACTGGATTATCAATCAGATAAGGCAAGATATCTAAAAAATATTTGGAAGATAATTAACTGGGAATCAATTGAGCAAAGGATGCCAGAATTAGGGATTTCAAGATAAATTATGTTAAAAATTAACAACTTATTTGTAGTTGCAGAAAATCAGCCATTATTAACTGATATAAATTTATCTATAAATTCTGGAGAAATCCATGTAGTAACTGGACCAGTTCATAGCGGAAAATCAGCATTGGCACACATTATTACTGGACATCCAAGTCTGGTCATTGAAAGTGGCAATATCAAATTTGACAGAAAAAAAATCAATAAACTTTCAGCACAAGAACGAAGCAAGCGTGGGATTTTTATCGGTTTTCAAAATCCACCAGACTTTGAGAATTTTACCAACTGGGAACTATTTGAAAATTTTATCAAGGCATCTTTACAAGACATAGACAAGATGCAAGCTGGATATTTAGCATGTTGCCAGATGATGGGATTAACGGAATCACATGGTGATAAAATTAACATCGATGGTCCAATGTTATTATCTCATTTCAAATACAATGAAATAGTTCATATGTTAATGTCAGATCCAAAATTAATCATTTTAGACGAAATTGATGACGGCCTTTCAGAAAATGAGGTCAAATTATTTGCAAATGTAGTCAACGAAGCAATCGCAATTAATAAATGCAGTGCATTGATCATTACAAGAAATCAATTATTTTTAAGTTTAATAAACCCCACGCATATTCATGTAATGACCTCGGGAAAAATTACCATGTCTGGCGATGGCGAATTATGTAAGAGGATCGTAGAAAATGGGTATTCAGAGCTTTCTTAAGGCAAAAAAAGGCGATCCTGATTGGGCGTTTACTCCAGATCAGTATTTTGATAAAGAATTTAAAATAGTAGATGCAAGTTTATTAGAACTTGGACCGAACAAGACAGAATATATGGTATTGCGCCAATCTCCTAATGAACGTGAGTTGTTGGCAAAACATATCAAAATTGATGTCAGAGAAGGTGCTTCATTGGATCTTACTATTATAAATGATGCTTTTGATAAACTTCAACAGGTCTTTATATATGATATCATTCTGAGGGATGGCGCAACATTAAATATGGGAATGTTTATCAAAGGTGGAAAGCTTAATAAGCATATTTTTGAAGTCACTCTAGACGATTTGGCTACCTTTAATTCCTATGGATACATTATGAGTAGATCTGGAGGAGATTGTGAAATAATTACCAAGATAGATCATCAAGGTAGCTATAGTGCAAGTAATCAAATGATTTCATGTGAGGCTGGATCAAAAAGCCAAACAGTTGTTCATTGCATGTCGAGTGTCGCGGAACATTCAAGACACACACAAATTAGCATGGACTTGGCAAATTTAATTACTGAACCAGGCGGCAAATGTCATAGTATTCCTGAATCATATAATGTAACCGAATCTGCCAGAATAAATTGCATAACAAGTACCGATTACTTAGACGCAGAAAAAATCTATTACTTACAGACACGCGGCATGAGTGAGATTGCTGCTAGAGAAATGTTAATTGGCAAACACCGTGGCAAAATAATAGGATCTACAAGTGATCCTGATTTAGTACAAGAAATTGAACAGCTTTTTGATTAAAATTTGAATAAATAGCACACAGCTATAGGAAACATGAATGACCTCTCCAGTATGGATCACCCCGTCAGGGTTTTTAGGCACACTTACTCAACTAAGGAGTACGTCTACTGCTGTCTTTGCAACTGGGACGGGTATTTCATATTCAATAATTTCTGGAGAAGTCCCACAGGGTATATATCTAAATTCATCCACTGGAATCATATCAGGTACACCCGTTTCTGTTTCTGTTGAAACATTATCAACATTTGTGACCCGCGCCTCAAATACACATGGAATAAAAGACCGATCGTTCTCCTTATTAGTTACTGGATCAAATTTACCAAATTGGATAACAACTAATGGACTATTGCCAGTAGGCCTTAACGGCGAATATTACACGATAAACTTAGAATATGTGGATTTTCAACTTCGTGCAGAAAATATATTACTCACTGGCGGAAATTCTTTAAAATATTATATAGCAGATGGCAAAGGAACATTACCTCCTGGCCTGACATTGACATCATCAGGAAGAATATACGGAATTGTTGCAGATCAACTTCAATTAGACTGGGAAGTAAGTGAATCCGGTGGGTACGATGATGAGCGATACGATCAATATCCCTATGATCATGCAATGGTAAGCAATGTTACTACTGCATTTATTCCAAAAGCTGTCAATAGACTGTATCAATTTCAAGTAACGGTGACCGACGGAGTTCAAGGAATAGATAGACTATTCGGTATTGAAGTAGTAGATCCTGCTAATCTAGGCGAAGGACTGATTCCTCAGCCAATATGGCTTGATCCATATGGCGGAAGATTGTCAAAAACTGCAAATTTAGGAACTGTCCGAGCAAATAAACCACTTGTGATAGAATTGAACGAGTATGATCCCTATCCATATTCTGGTCCACTTGTCTGGAATTGGGAAAGAACAGTCAATCCAGAAATCAGGTTGATTACAGATAGTAAAAATTCTACTAAAAATCTCCAGGGATCAACTTCTATATATTTTAATAACACTGTAATCTTTCCCATTGTGGGAATGGCCGTTCAACTAAATTTGTATGTTGATGGATTTAATTCAACAACTTATCAAATAACTGGAGTTGTTAAAACAGGAGACACAGAAGGATTTATCAATATTGATAAACCTCTTTTTGGAACTATTCCCAATAATCTAATGATTTTTGTAGGTTCACTGAGCGTTCATCCTCCAGGCATATCACTTGACACTAGCAGTGGCGTTCTATATGGACAAATACCATATCAGCCATCATACAGTATAGATTATAAGTTTACGGTAGACCTCAATAAAACTGATACCGCATCGTCGTCATCTAGTGTCACTCCTCAGATATTTTTACTAAGAATAAAAGGAGACATTGATAGTTATATTCAATTTGTTAGTACTGGATCACTAGGCACTTTAATGCCTGGCCAGATAAGCGAGTTATCGGTTATTGCCAAAAATGTCAATTCAGAGTATTCCATTCAATATTCATTAATTGGAGGTAATTTGCCTTCTGGTCTAACACTGTTGCCAGATGGTAATATTCAAGGCAAAATTAATTACAATTCTCAAACTATATTTGACTTCAGTTCTACTAATTCACTATCATCACTCATGATGGATGGAGGCACTACTACTGTTGATAAAAATTGGAAGTTTACTGTCCGAGCATCTGATGTTTACCGATCTAATCTAATTGATCAAGAGTTTAGTATAACTATTTTAGAAAATTCAAGAACTGAATACACTAGAATGTTTGTAAAACCATTTATGCCAGTTAATAAAAGAGCAATTTATGAAGAATTTATAAATGATTCTACTATATTTGATCCGTCTCTTCTTTATAGACCAAACGATTTAGAATTTGGATCACAAAAAGAAATAAAAATGTTACTTGAAACTGGCATACAGAAACTTAGTCTGGATGATTATTCTCCTGCCTTAAATTCTTATTTCTATAGAAAAAAGTTTTACTTTGGAGAGGTTAAAAGTGTTAATGCAACCGATGACCTAGGCAATATCATTTATGAACTAGTATATATTGACATAATTGATGACCAAATGATAGGAACATACAGCCCATCGACCGTGAATTCTCTTGGAAACATACAATTTCAATTAGAATCAATTATGATTTCTGACGAAAATATATCGACCGACGAGGCCCTTAGACCCAGGTATATGAATACCCTTAAATCTAACGGTGTGCCTCTAGGGTTTATCAAGGCAGTGGTGTTATGCTATGCGTTACCAGGAAATTCGGCAAAAATAATTTCCAGAATAAAAAGTAGTAAATTTGACTTTCTACAATTCAATTTTGACACAGACAGAATAATTGTAGAGACTCCGTTGGATTCCGATCAAAGTGGTTGGCTATTTTATCCAACTGAAAGATAATAAATATTATATAAACAAGGGTTTAAACTATGGCCAGCAATATAAGCACTGTGAATATTAATACCAATTTTCCTGCTCAGGGAAAAGACAATCCTAGCCAAGGATTTAGGGATAATTTTGGATACATAACACAGGCACTAAACATTGCCGCCAATGAGATAACAAATTTACAAAGTTTTCCGGCTGGAATATCAATTGCCTCTACAATAACAGCTGGTATTGTAAAAATTGGCTCAGGAATCAATGTAAACAATAACGGCGTAATTAGTGTTTCTGCTGGAAATTACACACTTACTACTGCAACATCAAACTCTCTAGGTGGAGTTAGAGTCGGTTCGGGATTATCAATTACCGGAAACGGAACTCTAAGTGCAACATATGTCTACAATCTGCCTCGTGCAACTGCTAGTGTTCTAGGAGGTGTCAAAATAGGATCAGGAATATCAGTAGATGCAGAAGGAATGATCAGTGTTCCTCCTGGAAATTATATACTTACTACTGCAACATCAAACTCCCTAGGCGGAGTAAAAATAGGGACAGGCATCTCTATAACAGCAGACGGAACCATCAGTGCGGCTGGCGGCGGAGGATTAGGATTAACTAGTAGAAAGACAGTATCAACCGCTACTTCAGTGTTATCACCGGGTTCTACTGCAACCACCTTTATAGCAGGTGAAAAAGGATACATACTTTATAAAATAACTGCGTCTACTTCAAGTTGGATTAGATTATATTCCAGTGATGCTGCAAGATCATCAGACTCCACAAGATCAATAAATACCGACCCATTGCCGAGTAGCGGAGTTATTGCAGAATTTATAACAACATCAACTGCTCCAATACTCGTATCTCCAGGAGTATTTGGATTTAATGATGAGACATCGCCAACTACGTCCATACCAATTTCAGTAACTAACCAAAGTAATTCCACCGTTGCTGTTACAGTGTCGTTAGTCATCGTGCAACTAGAAGCATAATTTATGTCAGAATTAAAAGAATACATTGTAACATTAAAGAATTTTTCAGATTCTGAAGAATTTTACAATGACATGGAAACTATTGGCGGACCTGAGTTTATACCAGATAGAGAAGTGGATTTGGTTCAACGCAGGCCATTGAGTAGAAATACACACTACTTATTAACCGGTGAGGAAGCTGAATCTATACGACAAGATCCTAGAGTACTTGCAGTAGAGCTATTGCCGTCCGAACTAGGCATAGAAGTTGTTCCACATTGGACTCAAACTGGAAATTTTGAAAAATCAGCTGTTATTGACTCTAATGACAAAAACTGGGGATTACTCAGGGTGGCATCTGGTAATTCAATTTCAGACTGGGGCACTAATGGCACTTTTACACAGACCACTGCAACTATATCTGTTCCGTACAGTGGAAAAAATGTTGATGTTGTTATTGTAGATGCACACATTAATGTAAATCATCCGGAATTTGCAGTTAATATTAACGGCACTGGAGGATCTAGGGTAATTCAATATAATTGGTTTTCTCTTAGTAACATTGTAGGCATCGTTACAACTGGCAGCTACAGCTATAGCATTATTTTAAATAATCATGGAACACATGTTGCTGGAACAGTTGCCGGTAATACTCAAGGATGGGCCAGAGATGCAAATATTTTTAACATGGAATTTAATTATACCGCAGCCAATAGTCCAACAAATTGGCAACTGTATATTTTTGATTATTTAAGAGCATTTCATAAAAATAAACCAATTAATCCTGTTACCGGCCTTCGTAATCCAACCGTGACCAATCATAGCTGGGGATATTCGTTTAATAGTATACCACTTACTAGTGTGACCTCAGTCACTTATCTTGGAACAACCACATCAGTTACCGGAATTGACTTTAATAGAAAATCAATTTTAGAAGCAAATGGCGTTCCAGTTCCACTGGGAACATCTTTGCTTAGAACTCCATCTTACTATCCTGCGCTAAATGCTGACGTAATCGACGCAATTAATGATGGTGTAATTGTTGTTGCGTCTGCCGGGAATAGTTATTGGAATATAGTAACACCATCTGATTCAAACTACAATAATAATATAGTCGCAATATTTCCAAGCGGAACAACAACAATTTATCATTCTAGAGGATCCAGCCCTGGATCCTCCGAAGGAGTAATCTGCGTAGGTGCAATTGGAGTAGAAAAACAAGAATTTAAAGGTAATTTTAGTAATTACGGAAGCCGTGTTGATATTTGGGCACCAGGAGTCAACATCATCAGCTCAGTTTACAATTCTGCCGCAGCAACTGAATTTGGTATAACATTGGCTAACGATCCTAGAAATTCAAGTTATAGTTTAGGAGCTGTCAGTGGAACTAGTATGTCTGCGCCGCAAGTATCTGGATATATTGCGTGTTTAGCTGAAATTTATCCACGAATAACTCAGTCCGAAGCACTTGACTATGTTGTTCAATATTCTAAAAAATCACAAATAGATTCAACGGGTACAATTAATACTTCGCCATATTTTAGTCTAGGAGATGCATCAAATAATCGATATCTCTATTACTACATTGAAAGGCCCAGTTCAGGAAATGTTTATCCTTCAACAAATAGAAAAACTAGACCTAGCACAGGTGTAATGTATCCTCGTTCCAAAATAAAACGATAACTGTTAAAAATTGAGATAAATAACATCATGTCTTCAACAATCACAACTTATAGCACAAGTATAAACATTGTCTTTCCTATTCAGGGTCAAGATAATGACACACAGGGATTTCGTGATAATTATAGTCTAATACGATCAGCACTTAATGTAGCAGCAACTGAAATCACAGATATTCAAAGTATACAATCTAATAATCAAATCACACTATCAACATTAACTAATTTAGTATTAGGAAACATACAAAGTAGTTCAACCTCAATACCAATCACAAATAATACCATAGCTGTAAATAATACTAGCTCACTATACGCTGTTTATTCTCTAAATCCCACCGATTCAATATCAACTATTACAAACGGAACCAATGGCCAACTAATATATATCAGGGCACTAAGTGCAAATCAAGTGTTTTCAATAACTACAAGTGGAAATATTTCAAGTACAGGCACGATAATATCATCTAGGTATTCTCCCCTTATATACGATACCTCTAAGTGGTATTTTGTTGGAAATATCTAAATGTTTAATCCTTTATTAGAAGACCTTTCACCATTGAAAGACACGGAGCTAGATAACAAGCTCACCGATCTTAACAAAAAATATACCATTGCAATGAGAATGGGCAATAGCGGAGCTGCTCATCAAATAGTTGTCATTATCGAGGCAATTAGAGCAGAAATCACAAAAAGACAAGCTGATGCAAATAAGCGATTATTTGAAAAGCAAAATAAAGACTTAGACGGATTAATCAATGTTGGTTGACATGAGTAGTGTTTTCTGCTATGATTAACTAATGAAATCAAATAAATTTGGCGAAATTATTGTTGACGATACTGACATCCTAAAAGGACTTTATACCGATACTATCAATGATTTGTCACAATTAAATATTGAGGATCCCTGCCTAGTAAATCAATTCAATTCAGCATGTAAAAGCAATGCTGATAGATTTTCCCATTTAAAGGTATTCACAACATCCGATGTTGACATAACAGAGTTTGACGCCAGTAAACAGCAAAATTGGTTCATGCCAGAGAAATACAAGTCATTTGATATTCAAAATTTTCTAATATCAAAATGCAAAACTAGAACAGAAATTGACCGTGTTGAGATGGAACTATCCATGTTCATTCATCATAATCTCATTGATGTTTTGAAATATCTTAAATACTTAGTAGACACAATGCGCTCCAACAATGTGGTATGGGGCGTAGGAAGAGGAAGTAGTGTTGCAAGCTACTGTCTATATCTTTTAGACGTACACAAAATTGATAGTTTAAAATATGATTTAGACATCAAAGAATTTTTAAAATAAGGAAAAGATGAAATGGCCGAACGCAAAATTTATAAAACAATGCAAGGTAAAACAGTTGACATGGAATCATTGGCTGCAAGAAATGAAACTATGCCAGCAGTTGGAAATGTCAGAATGAACGCTCGTGGAGATGAATTGGGACCAGGCGGTACTATCATTCGCAAACGTGAAGATATTGTCAACGATCACTACAATCAACAAACTCCAAAACAGTAAGGTTACCAATGATAGTTAATGGAAAACTCACTCCCGTTCTTGATCGTGTAATTGTCACAGACATGTATTTTGGTGAACAGAAATCCAAAGGTGGTATTATCATTAAAGATGATGATGGATCAACTCGAGGAATTTATCCCCGTTGGGCAAAAGTTCACGCAAAAGGACGCATGAATGAAGATGAATATAAAATCGGCGACTGGATTCTAGTAGAACATGGTCGCTGGACACGAGGATTTAAACTAAACGAAGGCAACGGAGTTACTGAGATTCGAATGGTAGAAGCAGAAAGTATTTTAGGATGGCAATCTGAGAAACCAAACTCTGATGTTATATTTGGCGACGAAATTGACACATCACCTGGCGTACAACATCGCCCAGAAGATTTTATATAAGAGGCAACATTGAGTAAAATTGATTTAAACAAGTATAAAGAATTCGTTTTAGCAGTTTGCAGCGATCCTAGCAAAGATTTGACCACATTTATGGATAGACTTGATCTAGTAGACAGTGGATTTGATCCAAAGACGCAGAGTTATGGTCCAGACGTTAATGTGCCATTGCTACTAACTTCTGCAATTGGAATGGCTGCTGAAACAGGAGAATTCTGTGAAATTCCAAAGAAAATTTTCTTTCAAGGCAAGCAATTGGACGAAGACGCATTGTTTCATATGAAGCGTGAATTAGGCGATGTAATCTGGTATTGGACAAATGCTTGTAATGCATTAGGATTAGATCCTAATGATGTTATTGCCGAAAATGTTCGTAAACTAGAAGCTCGTTATCCTGGCGGCAAATTTGATGCACATTATAGTGAGAATCGAAAAGACGGCGATTTATAAGTTAAAAATAAAGGTTTACTATAATGCCCAATCCCTTCGGAGTTAAAACTATTGCAAACGACGGCGTAGAATACAACAGTAAATTTGAAGCCGAATTTGTTAATAGAATATTATTGCCGAATAATATTAAATACGAGCCGCAAAAACGGTATTCTGAAAATTCACTCCATCGTTGTGATTTTTACTTACTCGATTACGATATTTTTGTAGAGTGTGTATATCATCCAGATATAGCAATAAAAAAATATATGCTGGGATCAAATGATATTGCGATATCAATTCCGAGGGGACATGAGGCAGCTATAAGAAAAGTTAAAAACTTAGGAGCAAAATGGGTCGGTGGGCAGACTAAAAAATGGATTATTCCAAGAATCTCTATTAAATCACCGCTAGGTGAAATTATAGAAAGATACATGCCACTAGATATGACTGAGTTAGCGTATGATTTAACATCTCGGCAAATGACTGAAGACTATGCGTTAAGGTTACGAGAAAAACTTTATAAATTTCAAGAAACCCATAATATCATACAAGTTAATAAAATAGACTTAGAAAAAAATGGCATAAAGAATTTTGCAGATCTTTTAAGAGTAAAAGATAACAAGCTATATAAAAAAATTATTTTATCTAAACCGGGACTAATGCCGAATCCAGGATTAGTTTTACCTAAGACAGAGCTAGAATATGAAAGAAAAGTTCGCATTCTGTCAGAAAATCAACGACTCGATCAATTAGAAAAGCGAAAAAAAAGACTAATTGAATTGCTTAATAATTCAACTGTTTCAGAATTACAGGTCTGGATGGAGATGTTATATAAAACTTACAGTGAAAAATTAGACGAAGAGAATTGTAAAACAAATAAAAGAGATCGATCATGGGGTTAGGTCCAAGTTTTTGCACTAAATGCAAAATACTTCACAAGTATACTCCTAATGAAAATCCTCAAAGGCAAGGAACTTGGACTTGTCCATTTAATGAATATCATGAAGAATCTCATTTGTTTCTGGTATCCGAATCAGAACGAAGTGAAATATTAAATAACACCAAATTTTTTAATTTTGTACTAAACCCTTAATAAACTCCTTGATTTTTTTTGTATTCTAATGTACAATTGCAAAAAATCAAGGAGTTTTTTATGAATAAACCACTAGACGACGATTTCAATTACCACATTTCATCTAACAATATTTCGGACGCACCGCCTCTTATTATAACCGCGAGGCCCACACATGGCGCGCATAGTCAACCTACTACACTGCTACAAGAAGAATCAAAGACATATGAGCGTCTTGAAAATGGTAACATTAAAATTACCACTACTATTAAGAGGTACAGAGAAGGTAGAAATAAACCTGATCATTCAACACATGTAGAGATTTTTTAATGTCAATGCCTATCGACAAGTTGCCACCGTCGATTTCAGGATATTTTAATTGCAAAAATGAAGTCACTACATGTGATCGATGCAAGGGCATTGGCACATATACTACGGAAGAACTTGGTGATTATCATAAGCGTGAATACTATACACAACGACATACTTGTAATCAGTGTAAAGGTGATGGAAGAATTGTTATTCAAAAAGAATATTTAAGCTTTAGTATAAATGAAAGAACAACAAGGACTCCATATACCGATTTTGAAGGCGATCCACATTTATGTGAATCACAAGCAATTAGATATAAATTAGATCATAGGGATGCATACTTAGAAAAGCAATTTCCAGAATTGTCTGCCCTAACTTACGATGAATATGATAAACTTATTGAAAAAATTAAAACTTTTGCAGCATTAAAGAAGGATTACACATGAATCAACTTTGGGTAGAAAAATATAGACCAAATACAGTAGATGGTTATGTTTTCCGAGACGAAAATCAGAAGAAACAGATTCTAGCATGGATCAAAGAAGGATCTATTCCGCATCTACTTCTCAGTGGCAGTCCAGGCATTGGTAAGACTACACTCGCAAAACTTCTCTTAAATGAATTAGGCGTCGAGCCCTATGACATCATGGAAATAAACGCTAGTCGTCAACGCGGAATTGACGAGGTGAGAGATCGTATAAGTTCTTTTATTAGCACAATTCCATTTGGCAAATTCAAAGTCGTGCTCCTAGATGAGGCTGATTATCTCACTCCTCCTGCACAGGCCTCACTGAGAGGAGTTATGGAAGAATTTTCAGATACAAGTAGATTCATTTTAACATGCAATTCTCCTCATATGATCATACCTGCGATTCATAGCAGATGTCAACAAATGCATTTTAGTAGCATTGATCAAACGGAATTCACTGCTAGGGTTGCCACTATTCTCATCACCGAAGAGGTAGATTTTGATATTGATTCCCTAGATACATATGTCAAAGCAACATATCCCGATCTTCGCAAGTGTATAAATTTTGTTCAACAAAACACTCGCAATAAAAAGTTGATTGTTGCAAATAATAGTGACAGTGGCGTAAGTGATTATAAAATTGAAATGGTTGAATTATTCAAAGCTGGAAAAATACAGGCGGCCCGTAAATTGCTTTGTGGAACTGCACGACCAGAAGAGATGGGAGAAATCTACAGATGGATGTATGATAATCTTGATCTTTTTGGCAAAGACGATGAAACTAAAGACCAGGCTCTGTTAATTATTAAACAGGGACTAGTAGATCATACAATTATTGCCGATCCAGAATTGAATCTAGCAGCAACTTTAGTAAAACTAGCCAGACTTCAATAATGAAAACCCGCGTAACTTGATTTGCAGGTCGATTGTTACGCGGGTTTCATATATCGGCTAGGGGTTATAATTTATCAGTCATCAAGCTCCTTATAGATTGATAATATTTCTTTTACCGCAGGATGACGTTCAATATCTTTAGTTTCAAATCTTGCGATATCGATCATTTTATGACCGGAATGTCCTTTGATTCTTTCGATAAAATCTAAAAGACCATTAGTAGTAGGCCTGTCTGCCTGCTGCAAATCTCCAGTAACAATCATTCGACTGTTTTCGCCAATACGAGTAAGTAACATTTTCATTTGGCTAGGAGTAGCATTCTGCATTTCATCCGCTACTATGTATGCATCCTTAAATGTTCTGCCGCGCATATAAGCAAGTGGACTTATTTCCACCACTCCACTTTCTAACATGGCAGTAATTTCTTTTGGATGATAGTATTCTTTAAAAACATCAAATATAGGCCTTGTCCAAGGTTCCATTTTTTGTTCTAATGTTCCTGGCAAGAATCCATGTTCTTCGTCAACTGATACAGCAGGCCGTGTAATGACTATTTTGTCAACCACCCCCTCTTTGAATTGCTTGATGGCATGCTGTACTCCGAGCATAGTTTTACCCGTACCGGCAGGACCGATAGCAAAGATAATATATTTTCGGGGATTTCTCAAAAGTTCTAAATAATTTTCCTGACTAGTGTTACGAGGAATAATTTGAACATTCTGTTTTTTCTTAATATAGTTTTTAATTTCGATGAGATTAGGTGACTCATCGCGCTGCGAATTTGTCTGGTTATTATAAGTACCATTGCGTTTCTTTAGTCTAGACAAATTGTATCTCCTAAAGTTTTCGACCTGCACACTTAATTATCTGAATTTCTAAAAAACCTAACCAAACACCATTTTTTTGAAATTATATAAATATTGATACAAAAAAGAGAAACGCCATGCATGACATAGTAGATATTATCAAAACAATCGAAGCATTGACCACAAATGACAATGCATTCAAGATCCTAAAGGACTTTGAAAGAGTCTTGGACGATCTTGATATATATGTTTTTAAAAACTGGGAAGATGGTGAATTGATGATGGGACCAGAGGTACATAGGCACACAGTGTCATGCACTTTCATGTGGCCAGAAAAAAATATGCCAGATCCAGTTGGAGGAGAACGACTTCTAGATTATGGATGTAAAATCTCTTATCAAAAATCTAATCTTATGGTTCCCAGAAAAATATATACACACAACGATTTTCGTCCAGGAACAAAAAAAGGCAAAATAGACACTCAGCCTATATGGTTAGTAAAATTAACTATACCAAAGAAATTAATGCAAGACATATACCAGGGCCAAAAACGCCAACAAAGCGAGTATGTCAAAGATCATATCGATATTGACAAAAATGAAGCAATCAATCCAAATGAAGCAGCACAGGAAGCTCTACCCAATGAACCAGTCTCAAATGAACTCCCAGAACAAAGTTCCTAATTTATCCGAAGGCCTTCATGCAGGAGACCTCAGTGATGCGATCAATCGAATTTTTACGGTAGATCAATATCAGAGTAAAATGGGAAACGACGAAGACACTATTGTTTTAAAGTTTCATGCATTTAACAAAGAACCTGCAATTGATTTGATGGAGTTCATTGAAAAGGGATATGCATTCGTATTGGACTCTGACATAAGCTCAGGAGAAGAGAAAAACGGTGCATATAGCGTTTTTGTAGAAATAGAAAGAAATGATGATGCTGCCAAGTATGTATCAGAATTACTAAATGGAATATCAGAACTATGTGATATTGATAACTGGCGATTTCGTTGGTACAAGGACGCAGTTGGTCACGATTTTGACAGAGAAACATTTGCCAAATATGTACCGTTAACACCGGAAAAATATAACACCGCAACTAAAGATTCTGATGTTTCTGAAATTGGCGAGTTTTTCAACCAAGGAGCAATTGATTCCGTTGAAATTGACGAAAATAGGAATATCTCTTTTAACAAACCATATGCTGGACTATTGACAGCAAATGTAGTTGCAATTGGAGAATATGCCATATTAAAAAATGAACTTTCAGGTGCTATTCAACTTGACGAACAGAGTCAAAATCAAGTATTATACCTGAATAAGTATTTAGGCAACTATGAAATTCATAAAATAGAAGACCATTTCTTGATCAGAAATGGTGAAAAAGCTGTTATAATTACAAAAAACACTTGGTAAATTAAATTTATCTATAAAAAAGAATAAATAAAACACCGCGGACGATTTCTATCCATGCGGATATCACCATTTAAACAGGGAAGGTATGAAATGGGTAAAGTACTTGAACACAAGCATCTTATCGTCAGAGCAGAGTTAAATAATCCACCACAATGTGCCGAAGCGATTCAAGACTGGATGAAAAATCTAGTAGGTCAAATCGATATGAAAATTTTAATGGGCCCCTACGCTGTATATTCTGACATGGTCGGTAATCGCGGACTGACCGCCGTGACTATTATTGAAACTAGCCATATTGCAATGCATGTATGGGACGAATGCGAGCCTGCAATGATGCAGCTAGATGTATATACGTGTAGTGCTTTAAATATTCAGGATGTATTTGCAGCAATTGAGCCATTTGAACCTACTAAAGTAGAATACAAATACATTGATAGAGAAAATGAATTAGAGCTACTTGATACTGGATTTTTGATTAATTCTTAATTTGACATTGCTAGTAAAAATCTGTATAATTAATATTACATTATAACGGATTTTAAAAATGACAGATTATTATGAAATTTTAGGCGTAAGTAAAAATGCCAGTGAGCAAGAAATTAAACAATCTTTTCGCTCACTGGCAATGAAGCATCATCCAGATCGAGGCGGTGATGCTGAACAATTTCAAAAAATTCAAGAAGCATATTCTGTTCTAGGAGATCCTCAAAAAAGAACAGAATATGACTCTCCCCAATCACAGTTTCATCAAGGACCCGGAGGATTTCACTTTGAGTTTGGTGGACCAGGTGGGTTTGAGCAGTTTTTTGGAAATGGAAATCCATTCGGCGATATGTTTGGTTTTCACAGACGTGGTCCAACTAATCAAAATATTCAATTACAAACTTCAATTTCACTGGAAGATGCGTTTAACGGCAAAGAATTATTTGCAAATGTGACCTTGCCAAGTGGCAAAGAGCAGGAAATTAATGTAAAAATTCCAAGAGGAGTTCATGAGGGATTAACTCTCAAACTTTCAGGAATAGGAGATGATCGAGTTCCTAATGCGCCTAGGGGAGATATACTCCTAACTGTGCATATTGAAAATCATGCAAAGTTTAAACGGTCTGGCGATGATCTTATTCAGGAAGTTGAGATTAACTGCATTGATGCAATGACTGGATGCACCATAACTGTCGAAGGAATCGATAATAAGATCCTTGAAACAACTATTCCCTCCGGCGTACAAAATGAAACTATCCTAGGAATATCAGGACACGGTATGCCTAATTTTAATAATCCCTCTCAAAGAGGAAGACTATTAGTAAAAGTAAAAATTACCGTACCAAAATTGACTGAAGATCAAAAGAATCTTCTAAAAACCATTAACATAAACTAAAAGGAGTTTAAATGTTAGAACCAACGCCAGATTTGGCTGCAATTTTTGAACGAGCAATTAAAAATGCAACCAAAAATAAACACGAATACGTCACGTTAGAACATTTGCTTCATAGTATAGTAACCGACAATAAATTTAATGAGTTGTTGATTGATTTTGGCGTAGATACGAATTCTCTAAAAAACAATTTGAATGAGTATATTAAAAACGACCTTGGAGACATCAAGGTCGAAAAGCTTGAAGGAAGACCACGAAAGACCAATAGCGTTGAACGTGTTCTTAATCGTGCATTCACTCAAGTTTTGTTTGCTGGTCGGACGGTAATTGAGCCAAGAGATTGTTTTCTTGCAATATTTTCAGAAAAGAAAAGTCATGCCGTACATTTCATCAAACTGGCAAATATAGATCAAGATGCATTTATCAGCTATCTGAATAAAAGCTCATTTGATACACCAAACGAAACTGACGAGGATTCAAGCCTAAGTCAAATTGAAAAAGTTCTGGTACAGTTTTGCACAAATCTTAATGCCAAAGTACTTGAAAAGCAAATTGATCCAGTAATTGGTCGAGAAAAAGAAATTGATGACATTCTACTTGTACTGGCAAGGCGTCAAAAGTCCAGTGTCATGATGATTGGTGAACCCGGTGTTGGTAAAACTGCAATCGCCGAAGGATTGGCTCGTAAAATCGTCGAAGGCACTGTTCCAAACTATATAAAAAATCATACAATTTATAACCTAGATATCAGTGCAATGCTTGCAGGTTCAAAATATCGAGGTGACTTTGAAGAGCGTCTCAAGGCAGTTATTAATGCACTGGAAAAGCGAAAGAACTGCATTGTGTTCATTGATGAGGCACACATGATGAGCGGAGCGGGTGCAGTTGGTGGTGGTCCCAATGATATGAGTAACATGATTAAGCCAGCACTGAGTAATGGAACACTCAAAGTAATTGCATCAACTACGTGGGAGGAATTCCGAAAGCACTTTGAAAAAGATCGTGCATTAATGCGTAGATTTCAACGAGTCATTATTGATGAGCCATCCGAAACAATGGCAATTAAAATCATCAAAGGACTTAAGAAATTTTATGAAAAGCATCATGACGTTAAAATCACAAATCAAGCAATCACCGATGCCGTGACATATAGTTCCAAATATCTAACTGGTCGGCATCTTCCAGACAAGGCAATTGACTTGATTGATAGTGCATGTGCTAGATTTAAAATCAGAGACGAGACTGGTGGAATAGTCGATCACGATGAAATTGTTTTTGAAGTTGCAAAGCAGGCAAATTTGCCTGTTGAACAAATTGCTGCCAAAGAAAACAAGAATCTCAAGAATCTTGAGAAGAACATGCGCACAAGAGTGTATGGACAAGACAATGCAATTGATATTCTATTAGATAAGATTTTTATTGCACAAGCTGGATTAAAAGCACATGATAAGCCAATAGGTAGCTTTTTGTTTGTTGGTCCAACTGGATGCGGCAAAACTGAAACGGCAAAAGCACTTGCGGAATCGTTGAACGTACAACTTATACGGTTTGACATGAGTGAGTTTCAAGAATCACACTCCGTTGCTAAGTTTATCGGCGCTCCTCCAGGATATGCAGGATTTGAAGATAATGCTGGACAATTGATAACCAAACTACAGGAGCATCCTAACTGCGTACTACTGTTTGATGAAATTGAGAAGGCACATCCTAGTGTAAGTAATATATTACTTGGTCTAATGGACAGTGGCATCGTAACAGGATCCAATGGCAAAAAGGCAGACGGTAGAAATTGCACAATTATTCTTACCTCAAATCTAGGAGCAAGTGATGCCGAGAAAAATGGTGTAGGATTTGGCAATCAAGATCGAACTGGAGAAATAACAAACGCAGTTAATGGCTTCTTTAAACCAGAATTCCGCAATCGTCTAGATGGCATTGTTGAATTTGGCAAGTTAGATCACATAGTCATGATCAAAATTGTCAAGAAATTTATTGACAGCCTAAATGCACAGATCAAGGACAAGAATGTGTTTGTCAAGCCAACTCCGGATGCTGTAGAATTACTCATCAAGAAGGGATTCAATAGCAAAATGGGCGCAAGACCTCTTGGTCGTACAATTGATGAGTTTATCAAAAAGCCACTGAGCAAAGAAATACTGTTTGGTAAACTAGTAAACGGTGGAGTAGTGGAAATCACTGCAAAAGATGACGACTTTGAATTTAATTTTATTGATGTACTTGCGAAGAAAACTCCTAAAGTAAAGGAACAAATTGATGAAGTATCAGAAGACTAAAAAGCTGTATTACGGAAAATATCCGTATAAAGTAGAAGCATTAGTTAAAAATATATACTTGATTAGAGTACTTGGGTTGGCATCGACAAAAAAATACTGTGATCCAACCAGTGTAATGGAGATTCACAAACGATATGATATCAGTGTACATGCTCGTGCGGAACTACTAAAGTTTATCAATGACAGTGAAGATATTCTCAACGATAAATCAATTAAAGTACGGTGTGAGGGCAGTTATATCATGTTTTATTCGGCAGATAATGACACTCATCAAAAAATCATCACGGCTATATCATCTTGGATAACAGAGATCACCGAGCCTACCGGTAATGAAGAATTGATCAAGTTATTTGAAAAAAAGCATATTAAATTATGCAATAAACTTCCAGGTGGTAAATTTCAGTATAGAGTTTATCTAAATCAATTAATGCCAGTGGATGACCGATTGAAAATGCACAACTGGTTAATCAACTATGAAGATAGCATAGATATTCCTTACTACACAAAAGAGTGGTTTCAAGGAATCAAGAGATGGCGAACTTACATAACATTTGATATAGAAAATGATAAATCCTTGGCATTTATTCAACTATACTTAGGTAAAAATTTATTAAAGACAGAGCACTATATTGTCCGAAGTACACTAATAAATAGTGTATCTGAGGACGATATATGCCATCAATAAGTCAAGCATTTGAGTTTTATAATCCATGGTTGACTAGAAATAGTCACAATACCCAATGCAGTATAACCATGCCGCAAATGGTAAATGGACAAAGACCTCCTACCACACTCACTCTATTCAGTACTCCCATTCGTAGTACTGGATATTTTCGGTTAGGCAGCAGATTGCATAATGTTGCCTATACCATTGAAGGATCATTCAAGGGTTCATGTATGATCCAAGTTACGACAACTCCTAATCCAGGAGAAAATGACTGGACTGATTTAACGGCTACCAGAATCACTTACACTGGCCTGGAAACAACTGGCAGTGCTGGAGTTAGTGGCGGATTTAGTGGCGCAGTTAGCCGTCCAACTTATACTTCTGCTGTTATTTTTACAGGAGACTATGCATGGTGCAGAGTACGACTTGATATACGACAGGGCACATTACAATCGGTACGATTGAATTATTAATTCACATAAATATATAAATCAATCGAGGTTAATTTTATGAAACTCTGTGAATTTTTTGGCAATATCTCCCATGACGCCAATAAAGAAACAAAAAAAGATCCTAATAAAATGGATAAAGAAGAAGAAAACCGACTATCCGATGAGATTTTTTGGTTTATTATCGATGACGATGACTTATATAAAAAATACTTTATGCCAATCGCCAGAGAGCTTAAAAAAACACTTGATGATGAGCACGATCTTCACGATTACAAAGTTTGGAAACCTATGGTAAACTCTGGATGTATCAAATATTACGAAGAAAATGATATTCCGGGAAATCCAAAAGAAATATTTAATAAAAAATTTCGAATTGATTTATGTAAACGGTTAGCTGAACACTTTCACAAGGATGTAGTCGGAGACGAATACGACTTAGGCAAGTAATATGAAATTACTAGAATTCTTTGTCGAAGATCAGGCCGATTGGGAAATTAAAAATCTCGATAAACTTGACAGAATTTTAACAAAATTGGCTGAAATGGTTATTCAAGGACAGGACAAAGATCCTGACTATTATGGAATGGTCGCTGCTGCCGTTCTAGATCCTGACAATAACCTTGTTGCAAGGTTAAACTTTCCCGGAAAAGATGGTCGAAGAATCCACGCCGAGCGGGCGGCAATGATGGCTTATACAAAAAAATATGGTGAAATTCCCAAAGGCAGTATTATTATCACCACACTAAGTCCGTGCTCAGATCACATGGATGACCGTGTTGGAGAAAGTTGCACTGATTTAATTAACAAAAGTCCTGTTCACAAAGTTTACTGTGGATATATGGATCCTACGCAACATGAACACGACACTCGGCAATTTACGCTACAAGAAACAAATAGTGAAAATCTTAGAAAAGCCTGTAAAGCTTTAGCGGATACATTTTTGAATGACAAAATTGATGAAAACTTTGCAGATGATAAACATCCAAAACAAAAAGATTATTTTCGAGGCAGCAAGTTTGGCGACGAAGAAGGCAATACTTGGAGCGTAGAAAGTGTATTGGATTTTGCTAAGAGCAATCCTGTATACTTCAAAAAAGACTTTCCACTAAGCAAACTACAGCATGACTTAGACTGGTGGGAAGATAATCCAGAGCAGCGTAAGAGAATGGCTAATGCAGATACTAACTATCCGTTATTAGTGTTACAGAATGATGATGGTCATCTTACGGTTGCCGATGGGCTCAACCGCATGAAAAAAGCCATAAGTTTAGAGAACCGAAAAACGATAGATGTTTATCTTGTTCCTAAAAAAGACATAATGGATTTGGCAGATATAGGAATGGGCCAAGCATCTCACGAAAAAAATGGAATTTCTGAATCAATTAATGTTGCTGATTTCAAAGAAATCTTAAAAAAGTTCTTGCCATTTGCTAAAAAAATTGTTAATCTAGATAATATGCCAACTATTGTTCTTAAAAAGACATTATCTTCGGGTGATCAGCCTACCATGGGCAGATTTCATAATGATTCATACACATTAGAATTAGCCATTGCAAATAGACAGCCAGTTGATATACTAAGAACATTGGCACATGAATTGGCACATGCAAAACAACATGAACAACACATTGACATCGATCCTACCACAGGATCGCCTGAAGAGAATGAGGCTAATGCGGTTGCTGGTATTGTAATGCGTCATTTTAATAAAGAGTATCCTGAGTATCTATCTTTTCAACCACTAGAAGAAAGTAAATCAAATGGGCGGAAACGTATTTGCTGATAAAACAAGCAGCATCAAGCGTGAACACATTACTCCGACTTTAACAGCATATTTTGCTGAATTATCTAATTTATTTCCAGCTAAAAAAGACATTTTTAATACAGATCACTTCATTGCCCTAGGTTCTGTCGGCAAGAAAGCTGTAAGTGGTGATATTGATCTTGGCGTTAGCATTGACGATATTCTCAATCTGAATGATGTATATGAGTCTTTAGAAGAGTGGGGATTAGCTGCCGCAGAATTTGAGAATGAATTTATTCTACTCAAGAAACGGGCCCGATCTAGTAATGATAACCAACTGCGCATTAAAGCGTTTCTTAAGTTGTTGACCAAGTACATTAACGATCATGCTGAACATATCTTCTGCGACGGGAAGAAGGTAACAGATGGTAACATCTTTACACTGTATCCACAGGTTGATGAAAATAACTCCAGTTTAGGAACAGGTGTACAAATTGACTGGATGGTAGGTAATCTTGAATGGCTGAAGTTTTCCTACTACTCGGCTGCATATCCTGAAGATTCAAATGTTAAAGGTCTGCATCGTACACAGTTGATGTTAAGTGCGTTTCAAATAGCAGGATTATCATTTGGGCATGTCGCAGGCGTTAAGGATAAGCACACAGGCGAGTTAGTGGCAGTATCACCAGCAGGTGCATTAGCTGTGCTTGGCTCACATCTTGGATTTAAAATTACCGAAGACGATGCAGAGGATTATTACAAGCTCTACATGTTGCTTGCTGAAAATCTTGATCCCGATCAAATGTATCGCTTGCTTTGTACTTACTTTAAGATTCTGGATTCAACAAGGGTTGACATTCCTGACAACTTAACATATCATTGGCTGAACTACAAAGATGAACTAGGGTTGACTGGCAAATTCCTGCCTGAGACTTCTAAGCTGAAAGAGTTTATATGAGCGGTGTAACTGGTGCAGAGCGTGTTCGTAACCGTGCAGACTTTGCACAGTTTGTTGACGAGTTTCGTGAAGTAATGGGAGATTTTCCTGGCTTTGTTGATATGGTTACATCCGGCAGCTATAACTCCGACCTTACTAAGACTACGTTTGGTGACATCGATTTGATTGTTCATATTCATACAAGTCTTACTAAGCAAGTACTTAAACAGAATCTAGTTAAGTATCTTCAGGAATTTCCTGAGGATGTGATTGTACCGTTCACTTCAGAAAAGCATCGCGGCAAGCGTACAAGCAACACTGGTGAACTTGTATCTGTTCGTTTTCATAACAAGACACTAGGATATTCTGTGCAGATTGATACTATCGTTGCACTAACTGAAGAAGAAATGGAGTTTAAGAGGCAGTTTCTTGATATGCCTGCTGAAAAACAGGGTCTTGTGCTAGGTCTTGTTAAGGTTGAGGCCATTGAAACGCCATATGTTGAAATTTTTTCAAAGTTAAATGATCTTGCCGGTTACATGTTGCCTTGGCGTGACCGTGAATATGAATTCACGTTAAGCAGTTCTAAACTGGAGTTACGCCTGGTTCATTACAAACCAGGCACGTATGAAGAAATAGAGCATGACGTTATGTGGACCAGTCAGAATTGGAATGATGTAGTCACACTATTAGATAATTACGATCTTGACAAGAGCTTTGATCAACTGCTATTAGATGTAAAGAATACTATTGTAAATCCTCGTAGTGCAAAGCGTATTATGGGCTTGTTCAAGAGTATGGTCACAGTTAAGTCAGGTGAAGTTGGCACACCTAAAGGTGCTAACAAGGAAAAGGCATTGTCAAAGGTAATCTTATGTCTAGCATAGTATTTGCATTTGGTCGCTTTCAGCCTCCTACGATTGCGCACGGAATGATGTTTCAGCTGATTAAGAATTATGCTGCGTCGGAAAATGCCGACTACGCAATCTTTGTAAGCAAGACACACGACAAGAAGAAAAATCCGCTGACAATTGATGTTAAGATTGAGTTTCTGTGTGAAATATTTCCCGGTATTAACTTTATCGAGTGCAACGATACTGTTCGCACTCCTGTAGAGGCTGCTAAATTTCTAAATGAGAAATACAAGAATTTAGTATTCGTTGCAGGTGGTGATCGTATTGACACATTGGGCAGTGTTATCGAGAAACAAAACGGCGTTGACTACAACTACGACTCAATTGAACTATTGTCGATCGGCAATCGTGATCCTGATAGCGATGGCATAGAGGGCGTAAGTGGTACTGCTGCTAGGAAAGCTGCACTAGATGACAATTTTGCAGCATTTCGTAAGATGATTCCAGATACTATGGATGACAATCGTGTAAAATTTCTTATGGAAATGATAAGTACTAATATACCTTTATAAAGGAAGTATTTGTATATGAGATCCAACGAGTTTACTTTTTTCACTGACACTGATGAGGCAATAGAGCATAATTCAGAAAATCCAGATGATCCAATGATCACAGGTCATCTGGGAATAAATCCTGCAAAATTGTCATACAGAATAAAGCAAGCTAGATGGATGCTATCAGAGTTAGCTAAACGAGCACAAACTGCTAGTCCTGAAGAATGGCGAATAATTGCACATCACATGAAAGAACTTGAAATGAATATTGAGCAAATTCGTCATGCATATGAGGAAATGGACAAGAAGTATTTTGGCGAATCAATCTATGAAGATTGGCAAAAAGCCAATCGAAAAGATAGAACTCCAGGCATGAGTAAAAAAGCAGTAAAGGCATATCGTAGAGAAAATCCCGGTTCTAAGTTAAGCACAGCGGTAACCACCAAACCAAGCAAATTAAAAAAGGGATCAAAGGCAGCAAAACGCCGTAAATCATTTTGTGCTAGAATGAAGGGCATGAAGAAAGCTCATGCGAGTGCCAAGACAAAGCGTGATCCTAATAGTCCAATCAACAAGTCACTTCGTCGCTGGCACTGCGAAAGCATTGAAGAAATGCGTGACATGATCATTAATGCAGAACTGAAAATAACTGCGTTAAAAGAAGCAGCTAATCCAGCACAACAAGCTGCCATTGCAATTAATATGAAGAAGAAAGGCAAAAAACCACATAACATGGAGGAAAGCGAAAAAAGAATGAGCCGGGCAGCCAAGGGATATGAAAAATATGGCAAGCAAGGTATGATGGCATTAGCAAAAGCAGGCCGTGATGGCGCTAGTGAAGAAGAACTTGATACAATCAGAGACAAGCACGACAAATATAATGAATCATGGAGTGCCAAGTATAAAAAATCAATCAACTGCTCTCACCCAAAAGGATTTAGTCAAAAGGCGCATTGTGCAGGCAAAAAGAAGCACAATGAATCTGTTGAAATGGAAATGACTTGCCCGGAATGTGGCATGTGCAAAACACATGGCAATCTTAATGAAATTAAGAAGGGCCAAAAAGATTCAAACGGCGTTACTAAATGTTGGCCTGGCTATCAAGCTAAAGGTACTAAAACTGGCAGAAGTGGCGGCCAAGTACGCAACTGTGTCAAAGTAGCCGAAGAAAGCAAAGATTCAGAAGTAAAAGAAGCAAAGAAGAAAACTTTGCGCAATACAAATCCTTGTTGGAAAGGATATCATCCAGTTGGAACTAAAGAAAAAAATGGCAGAACTGTTCCAAATTGTGTGCCAGTTGATGAATCTTATGAAAATGAACTCAGAAGGTTAATAAAAATATTGGAACAAAAATGAAACAATATCGAATAACTTCTGAAAATATTTTACAAGATTCGGAAGATGATGCACATCTATCACCAGATGATCCGATTCAAGAACTTAAAATAGCCAGCTACCTTGGAGGTCTGGGATCAGAAGCACGACTAGAAGAATACAGAGCTACCCAACTCAAAATAAATAATGCTGAAATTTCTATGTCTGGTCTAGAAAAACGTCAGTTTGAACGCAATAACAATATAAAACCAGGAGATCCAGAATGGTTTCAATTATGGTTTGGAAAAAATAAATGAGAGCACGAGAATTCATAAACGAAACCGATCACCATTCAGATTCTAAAAAACTGGATGCCAGTCAGGCAGCAGCACTAAAGGGCGGTATTAGTATGCCAGGCATAAGCATAAATAAACAAAACGGCAGTCCTTATGAACAATATAGATTCGGGCTAGCACTTGCAGGGGCTCCTGAATTTCCAACACAAGCAGCTGGCGCAATTGCAGGCGACCCACTACTTGCAACTTATACTGATGCAGAATTAGAAATCATCAATGCTGCTGCAAAAATGGTAGGAGCAGGACAAGTTAGAAGATTTACTAGCAATCGCAGTGAAGAATTAAGTAATACCAACACCGTTAGTCCAGTTGCTGACTGGATGAAAAACTCCAACTCAACTAAAAAGAAGAAATCATGAAAGAAAAACGACCAGAAGTATATGTGGACATGGACGGCGTATTGGCAGACTTTTTTGCCGAATACGCCAAACTGGCCGGTATCAAATCAGGCAATTATCGAGATATTCCACCGGCAAAAACTGATCCAACCTTGGATAAAATGATTGGTACAGATTTCTTTGCTAGATTGCCAAAATTTGCAAGTGCGGATCAACTTATCAAAATGGTTACCAAACTATATGGAAGCTATCATATATGTTCTAGTCCGCTGCGTGGTGATCATGAAAATTCAGAATATCAGAAAAAAATCTGGATTAAAAAGCACCTAAGTCCAGCACCAGCATCTATTATAATAACGCCAAATAAAGCAAAGTATGCTGTTCAAAAAGATGGCACTCCTAATATACTAATTGATGATCGTGGCAGCAATATTTCTGCATGGGAAGCCAAGGGCGGAATTGGTATCAAATATCAAGCGGACGAAGATGGCCTAGAAAAAATAGTTGATGGCATAGCAAGAGCACGAAAAATATTAAAAGGCGAATTAGAACATGTTCCTCAAGAGTTGCAATCTAAGAATCTCACAACTGGCAAATTAGTAGCTAAAAGTGGTCATAATGACGACCATGATGAAGAGACCAATGAAGATATTTCAAAAAATGTTCCTGAATATGATATTGAAAATTATGCAACATGGATTGTAAAAATGTCTAAAGAACCAGTTGCCATGGGAAAAATTACTGGCAATGGTAAAAAATTCGTAGCAGTTGCACAACACCGAAAAAATAAATCATTAGTTTATTATGGAATAGGAAATTCTCAAGGCGAAGCCAGAGAGAATGCATTTGACCAAATTCATAGATCAAATGAACGATCTGCAAATATTGATGATTTTAAAAATTTCAATATAGTTCTTAATACTCAATTCACACGAGAATATTATGATAAAGAGTCTGGTGGTTATCTCAAAGTAGATTTAATGGGCGGCAAACCTGTTTTACTCATGGCAAAACCACACGATTATAGTAAAAATAGCCATGAATTAAGAAAACTAGGATTTAGAGTTATTCATGACCGAGACACAACTGGCGAATCTACTAGATATAACTTTAATATAACACATAATGAAATGAAAAAATTAGGATTGATTCCAAACATGAGATATGGTCTTCATCAGGATCATAACGATTCACATGGAAATTCAGTTTTTATCATGGTTCCAGATACCAGAACATTAAGCAAAAATGATATGAAAAGAATGGCTGGACCAGGTTTAACTATAGGCGCATCAGAAAAAGATTCTACAGTCGAGGAGAATGATGAGATTAATCCACGATTTCAACAGAATCCAATAATGGCTAAAGAATCCGCAAGTTCAGGCGGCACTTCGGCAGGATCAGTTGCTAGTGCGCCCGCACAAGGCGGCGGCTGGTTATTTGGCGGTACAGTTGGTGCACCTAAATCAAAAAATAAAAAATCCAAGGTGTTAAAAAGATGAGCAAAACAAATAAAGTCAAAGTTCCCACAGTTAAGCCAAGAAATCCAGTTGCAGGTTCAATGCAGAAAAGTGGTGCTGGAACGCATAAAGACAAGAAAGCAGCAATGAAGCGCGGAGAAACAAAACATAAAAATACAGAGTATTTTGAAGACCTGAATCGGCGCCTAAACAAAAACTTAAAAGAATTTCAAGACAGGATGGCTGGCGTTGGAATGGGAGATTACAGACCCAGTGAAAACTTCAGCGGCGGTGGCGAATACAACGACGAAGTTGGAATGGTTAAAAATAACCTCATCACAATGGTACATGCTATTAAAGAATTATTGGAAATTCTAAAAACCAATGAAAATCTTCCTGAATGGGTGGAAGAAAAGATTTCAATATCAAAGAGTATGTTAATCACTGCTAAAGACTATATGCTAAGTCAACATGCAAGTGGAGAAATATACACAATGGAAGCTAAATCCGCCACTAAAGTTTTGAGAATTGGCGACGAATGGCAAGTTCATATTGATAATAAAATTGTAAGAATTCCCGCAGATGAAGCATCGTCTAGAGAAGAAGCAATTGAGCAGGCCAAGCATAATTTAGGCATCAACGAGGGATGGGGCAAAGCTCTCCTAGGCACTGCTGCATTAATTGCATCTATTACTGGAATTAATCATATGCAGGCACAGCATCTCATGCGCAGTGATCCACAACTAGCAAAACTTGCGCAGTTTCGTGAACGTGCAATAAAGTTGGGAGATGAGGAAAAAGTAAAAGAACTTGATCACAGAATTCAAGTCACATTAGATCATTTGAGAGTAACCGATGATGAAGTACGTGATGATTCTGGCAAACCAATTGATCCTGTTTATGAAGCAGATTCAACTCCGATTGGATATGAAGTAGTATGTAAGCCTACTGGTAAAGTTGTTGGTCGCGCTAAATCTAGACAACGTGCTAGAACAATTTTAGACAAAAAAGACAATGAATACGGTTCATATGCACACACAATACGTCCTGTTTATGAAGAACCTGTAAACGAATGGACACATGATTCTCTTGCTGCAAAGCTGTTTGAACAAGAACTTACTTATGAGGATCAACTAATGGGAAATTTAAATAGGAAATTAAAAAGATGAGTGATCTCACAGAAGCAGCAAAGGTTGCATTTTCATCAGAATTTGCGTTTTATTTAAAAGCACACAATTATCACTGGAATATTGAAAGCTCGGACTTTTTTGAATATCATGAATTATTTGGAAAAATCTATGAGGAAGTTTTAGATCATATTGATAATTTTGCAGAAAAAATCAGATCACTGGACGCATATGTTCCCGGTAGCTTTTCAAAATTTAGCGTTCTAAGTCAAATAGAAGACGAGAATGGTATTCCAGATCAAATTACAATGGTAAAGGTGCTACTAAATGATAGTGATCATATGGTCAAAATACTAAAGGTAGTTTACGACTTGGCTGAGCAAGAAGGCGAACATGGATTCTCCAATTTCCTTGCTGAAAGAATGGACGCTCATAGAACACATTCTTGGATGCTAAGAGCAAGTATAAAGCGATCAAATTCTTGACTTTCAACAATAAATCACATATAATGTTGGTCAAGGAGAAAAATAATGAGTAAAGTTTTTGGTAATGCAGAGCAAGCAAAGCTTAAGCAGTTAATTTCGGAAGGCGTTACCGTTTTACAGGAAATCGAAGACCTAACCAATGGTTTAAAAGACACGATCAAGGCAGTAGCTGAAGAATTAGAAATTAAGCCTGCACTAATCAAGCGAGCTATAAAAGTTGCACAAAATGGCAACTGGAGTGATGTCTACACTGACTTTGATACACTTGAATCGATTGTTAGCATAACCGGGCATGATAACCGAGATCAAATTTAATTAATATTTGAGCCGTGGTGTGATGAGCCATAAATCATTATGAAGATGGTTTTCCGGCCACAAGCGGAAAGAAAGAACTATAATGATAAAAGAACAAAGAGAATTTCTGTGCGAATCTTGCATAGACATAGATTACTGCTCAACGCGGTGCAAACTTCAAGAACAATTAGACGAAAATGTTGCTGACATTCGAGGAGAATCCGAATGAGCTATGTTGATGCAATTTGGAACAGAGACAACGATACCATACATGTTGTTGAACGTGATCCAAAAATAGGCAGAGTTTATCGTGATTATCCTGCAAAATATGTTTTTTATTATCCAGATCAAAAGGGAAAATATAAAAGTATTTTTGATGAACCATTAGCAAAAGTACAATGCAAAACGTGGAAAGAGTTCATCAAAGAACAAAAGATTCACGGCAGTCATAAACTCTACGAAAGCGACATGAACGCTGTTTTTCGATGCCTCGAAGAAAACTATCTAGGAAAAGATGAGCCAAAACTAAATGTGGCCTTTTACGATATTGAGGTAGACTTTGATCCAGAAAGAGGATACGCAAGTCCCGAAGACGCATTCATGCCCATCACCGCTATATCAGTACATCTACAATGGCTAGACACGCTTGTATGCCTTGCGCTTCCTCCAAAGACGCTGACAATGGATGCAGCAAATGAATTAATAAAAGATATTCCCAATACATTTCTATTTGACTCTGAAGCTGAAATGTTAGACACATTTCTTAACTTAATTGATGATGCTGATGTTATTAGCGGATGGAATTCTGAAGGGTTTGATATTCCGTATACCGTAAATAGAATAAGCAAGACATTAGGCAAAGAAGCAACAAAAAGATTATGCCTATGGAATCAATATCCAAAAAAAAGAGAATATGAGAAGTTTGGAAAATCTGCCGTAACATATGATTTTGTTGGCAGAGTCCACCTTGACAGCCTATCACTGTATAAAAAATACACATACGAAGAACGTCATTCATATCGACTAGATGCAATAGGCGAGGCAGAAATTGGTGAAAATAAAACAGTATATGAAGGCACACTTGATCAACTTTATAATAATGATTTTAGAACGTTCATCGAATATAACCGCCAAGATACTGCACTATTGGATAAACTGGATAAAAAGTTAAAATTCATAGACTTAGCATGTTCAATTGCGCATGAAAATACCGTTCTTCTTCAAACAACTATGGGCGCAGTGGCTGTCACTGAACAGGCAATTATAAATGAGGCGCATCGATATGGTCTAATAGTTCCAAGTCGATCTCGTAAAAATGACCGAGATGACACTCAAGCAGCAGGAGCTTATGTAGCTGTTCCTAAAAAAGGACTACATGAGTGGATTGGATCAATGGATATTAACTCGCTGTATCCATCAGCGATTCGCGCATTGAATATGGGTCCAGAAACTATCATCGGCCAATTGCGTCAGGATTATACTACTTCAGAAATTGAAGCAAAAATGGCCAAAGGCATGAGCTTTGCTGCGGCATGGGAAGGTAAATTTGGCAGCAACGAGTATGAATTTGTCATGAACCAAGATACCATGCATGACATTATAATTGACTGGGAAAATGGAAGCACTGTTATAACAAACGGTGCAGAAATATATCAATTAATTTTCAAAAGTAACAAACAGTGGATTCTTAGCGCAAACGGTACAATATTTACCTATGAAAAAGAAGGTATTATTCCAGGCCTACTAAAGCGTTGGTATGCAGAACGAAAAGAAATGCAGGCCAAACTAAAAGACGCAATCAAAGCTGAAAATCCAATTGAAGAAGAATATTGGGATAAACGCCAGTTGGTGAAAAAGATTAACCTAAATTCTCTCTATGGTGCAATTCTCAATGCGGGTTGCAGATTTTTTGACAAAAGAATTGGCCAAAGTACAACTCTATCTGGTCGAAGAATCACGCGACATATGGCGGCAAAAATAAATGAATTTATCACAGGTTCGTATGATCATGCTGGCACTAGTATAATATACGGTGACACTGATTCTGGGTATTTTACCGCATGGCCAACCCTAAAAAAAGAAGTTGAAAATGGATCAATTGTTTGGAACAAAGACACTGTAATACAACTGTATGATCAAATATCAGAAGAAGTAAACGTTACATTTCCACAAATGATGCTCGAACAATTTCATTGTCCAAAAACAAGAGGTGAAGTTATAAAAGCTGGACGAGAGATTGTTGCAGATCGTGCTCTTTTTATTACCAAGAAACGATATGCTGTTAGGTATTACGATAAAGAAGGCAAACGACAGGACAAAGATGGCAAGGACGGCAAAGTCAAGGCAATGGGTCTTGACCTAAAAAGAGCGGATACACCGAAATATGTTCAAGAATTTCTAATGAAAATCCTTGAAATGTTACTCGCAGGTTCAGACAAAAATAGCATAGTCAAAGAAATAATAGAATTCAAAGTTTGGATGTATGATCAACCAAGCTGGACAATGGGTTCGCCTAAGTCTGTTAACAAACTTGCGCACTATGAATCTCTAGAAGCAAACAGCAAGACCGGTAGAGCTAATATGCCAGGACATGCACGTGCCTCATTGAATTATAATTATCTTAGAAAATTAAATGGAGATAATTACAGCCAAAAAATCGTAGATGGATCTAAAATTGTTGTGTGTAAATTAAAAGAAAATCCACTTAGACTTACATCAATATCATATCCTGTTGACCAGTTAAGATTGCCAGAATGGTTCAAAGAATTACCATTTGATAACAACGGCATGATCGAGACGTTGGTTGATCAAAAATTGGAAAATCTATTAGGAGTCTTAAATTGGGACTTAAAGTCAGATATAAACACAAACAGTTCAATCAATGATTTATTCTCGTTTGAATAAATTTATTGACTTTTTAATAAATTTACGGTATAATTAATGAAATAAGGATAATAAAAATGAAAAATTTTCTACAAGATCTCATTCAACATACATACAGCCTAGGCATAATTGAACTTATAAAAGTAGAAAGTTCAACTACCGAGACCAAGATTTCTGCATATTCAGAAGATAGAAAAGTTATTGTTTCTGGAGTGTCCAAAGTTCCTATTGCTGAACTTCAAGGAACATTTGGTATGCCAAATCTTTCAAAGTTAAAGACAATTTTAAGTTTTGATGAATACGATAATAAGGCAAAAATAAACGTCATTCGTGAAGATAAGGGCGAAGAAAAGAATGTTCCTATAAGCATTCACTTTGAAACAGAAGTTGGCGATTTCGTCAACGATTATCGGCTCATGGCAAAATCAGTAATCGAAGACAAGATAAAAACAGTTATATTCAAGGGCGCAACATGGAATGTTGAACTTGTGCCTGCCATCACTAGTATTCAGAAAATGAAGAAACAAGCATCAGCAAACAATGAAGAACTGAACTTTGTTGCTCGCACTGATAAGGGTGATTTGAGATTTTATTTTGGCGATGTCGGTACAAATAACGGAAATTTTGTATTTCAAAGTAATGTAAATGGAGTTTTGACCAAATCTTGGAACTGGCCTGTAAAAGTTTTTATGGCAATCATGGATCTACCAGGTAATAAAGTTATCAAGTTCTCTGATGGCGGCGCTGTTGAAATTACAGTTGACAGCGGAATAGCAGACTACCGATACCTTCTTCCAGCGGAGGCAAAATAATACAATGACAGACAAATCATCAAAAATTACAGTTGAAGAATCAACTGAATACGAAAATTGTATTGGAAAAGTAGTTCCGTTAGAGGAACCAGAAAACACCGCAGATACACTATTCGAAGGATGGGACGAAGATGATGAAGCTGAATGGAAAAAACATTGGAAGGGAATGCCTGAATTTGTTCAGGAAGACAATGCTCCATATATGAAAATTTATGTCAGCTTTAGGAACGAAGATGACTATAACGCATTTGCAAAGCTAGTAGATCAAAATCTTTCTAAAAAGACTAAAAGCATTTGGTATCCAAAGCTTGATAGGTCTGCGAATTTCCTTAAGCGATGGATTGAAGAGTGAGTTCCAGTCTTTTTTTTACAACTAGGCCTATAACAGGCAGGGAAGGCAAGTCTGTGGTTGCTCATATGAGTATTCTTCGCAGCAATGGTACTAACGTTGACTACTTGTCATGTAAAAAAACAGATAAAACTAGTAAGTTTATTTCCAGCTACGCAAATATTCATATTAATAAAAATTTAAATATTTTTGGTGAATTTTATGAAAAAAATGCGATCAATATGTCAAATTGGAAAGAAGTTTATGATAGCATAGATATATCACCTCTGAGTGAATATAAAAATTTGTATATCATCGGAGGCGTCGATCTCTGGAGGTCAAATCTCACTCGCGGAAGTAAAAGAAATGGAGTATTTCCACTCGACAGGGGACAGCTAAAATGGCAATCATGTGGTGTTATATTGACAAACTTACTGGCTTTATTGAAGGCACATAGGACATATGATATTCCGTTACATGAATTAGCATTTGATCCAAATGAAATGTCATTAGATCTTGTTCACGAGGATTATGCTCCTAATAGTAATAACTACCATTTATATCATGGATATGATATAAAAGAGTATAATACTAAAAGACTAGACAGTCTTCAGTTTCACTTCAACAATAAAAATGATCTTTTTGAAGTCAAGGAAGAAAAGATATATGATCTAACATTTGGATACTCTGTACTTGAAAATAGCAAAAGAGACTATGCACTAGATTATGTAGATCAAATGTCTCCCTATTTTTCAAATACAAATATTTTTTGCAAGAACTATGTAACTGGCGAAGATAGTCTGGTTGATAGAGACACATATCTGGACTATATTAAGAAATCAAAATTTACACTTGTTCTTCCATCATATGATCAACACTGTTTTTCAATTTATCGATTTATAGAATCATTGCATAACAATTGTTTACCAATCATAAATGAAATGTGTAATATTTCTGATGTTCAAATTTCATTTGATGTTGATTTAACCCCGCTTATCATGTATGATAAGCCAAATGAGTCCAAGAGACTGGAAATGTTAGAATACTATAAACACAAATTTTTGACGGTTGAAAAAGGCTTTAGATGACAAATCCAAGATATCCCGTATATATTATAAGTAAAGGTCGCCATGAGTCAATGTTGACTTCAAGGTCGTTGTCTCGCATGAGAGTTCCTCATTATATTGCAATTGAGCCACAGGATGAAGAACTTTATGAATCTGCATTAGATATCTTTGGCATTCGTGAATATGTGACTTTATTGATTGCTCCTTTTAGTAATCATGGAGATGGTCCAGGGCGGGCTAGAAATTGGTGCTGGGATCACTCAATTGCTCTAGGAGCAGAACGTCACTGGGTCCTAGATGATAATATTGCAGATTTTTATCGCTTGTACAAGAATGAAAGAATTCGTGTAGAATCTGGTGCAATATTCCGAGCAGCAGAAGACTTTGTTGATAGGTACGAAAATGTGCCAATTGCAGGTTTTCAGTATAGATTCTTTATTGCACCAAATCAAAAATATCCTCCATACTCAAAGAATTGCCGCATTTATTCAACATTGCTTATCAAAAATGACTGTAAGCATCGTTGGCGTGGACGATACAACGAAGATACAGATATTTGCTTACGAGTCCTAAAAGACGGTGATTGTACTATTCAGTTTAATGCATTTTTACAAGGCAAAGCTGCAACACAAACGGTGTCTGGTGGCAACACTGCTGAATTTTATCACAAAGAAATAGGCCTGGATGAAAGCGGAGTAGCAATTACTAGTGAAAATCTTGAAATTAAAGAAAGATATAATGTTGCAGGAACAATTGCAAAATCACAGATGTTAGTTGATTTGCATCCCGACGTTGCAACAGTTGTATTCAGGTACGGAAGATGGCATCACCATGTAGATTATAGCTCATTTAAAAAAAATAACTTAATATTAAAATCAAATCTAATTTTACCAGAAAAATATGACAATTACGGCATGAAGCTAATCACCAATTATGATGAGTGGTGTGTCGAAAATAATATTACCAATAACAATCCAACAACAAACACACAAGAGGAAATATAATGCCAATTACTAATCAAACTGTTAACAATATCTTCAAGTCACTTGAGCAGTATCGCACATTTTGTCGTGATTTTGGATACAAGTTCAATGAACAGGATTTGTTTAATTACAAAAGTTTTTCATTCAAGCAGTATCAGCGATTCATCCAAGGCAAGGATGCAAAGAATCAATGGGAAGCTGACTTGGCAAGATTTAAAGGTGTAAAAACTTTTTCATGACACTTGTTGAATGGGTAATACATGTACACTAACTTATATTCAAATAGTCCACATATACACGTTAATGACAAACAATCTTCCAGTTATAATTTTTCACCAGTGTCTTTTCTTCCGAATGTAAGATATAATAGTGCGATCAATAAAATGGAAGCACTCGAAAATGGATCGTGGACTGCCATTCCTGAAAAACATTATGATATTCAGCTTTCTGCACATACTGATGCTCTTCTTAATTATGTAGCTAAACAAATGGCAGAAGAACAAAAAATAACAGAGTTGGCAAAAAACAATAATGCGGTCAGTATTGCCGTTGAAAATTTCAACCGTGCAAAGAGCCAGTTAAAAACAACAATTGCCCTGGTAGAAAACAACTCAATAGTATAAGGCATTTATAATGATCGGCGTAGACACGAAAATTGATGAGATTTTAAACATTCTTCAAGAAGAATGTGTTGAAGTCGTACAAGCAGTTTGCAAAATTCGAAGATTTGGGTTTGAAAGCTATCATCCATCAAGTAGTAAGGATAATAGGGAACACCTTGCGGAAGAGCTGGGTGACCTCCAGTGCATGATCAATTTATTAATTGCATCCAATACTGTATCAGCAGAAGAAGTAAACGATGCTTGTTTAAAGAAAATTGAAAAATTGAAAAAATGGTCAAATATATATGAGTGATTTATTATGTTTAAATTAATTAAAAATTGGTTATTAAGAAATTCGATTCATAAAACAGCAAAAGAGTATTCTGTTACATCAGAACCAGTTGATCCAAAAACCGCGGCAACTGCTAATGGTGAACCTTGGGTGTCGGTTTTAGAAACGCATGTTAATCCAGATAACCCTAGAAATGGATTTTTTGATATTGACTGGAACGAGCATTTCATAGTAATGTTACGAAGTCATGGATATACAGGAATAGCCGATGAAGAATTAGTAGATTCATGGTTCCAAGATCTTTGTAGAGAAATTGGCAACGAAGAAGGCGTAATGATGGATCGACGTTTTAGTGGATACATCAATGTAAATAATTTAGGCAACGGAAAATCAGAGGTTAGTTAATGACTTATATCATAGTAGATGCTGCAAACACATTTTTTCGGTCACGGCATGTAGTTCGGGGATCTGCTGATGAAAGGGTAGGCATGTGTCTCCACATCATGTTTGATTCAGTAAGAAAGGCATGGAGACAGTTTGAGGGTAAACATGTCATATTTTGCCTCGAGGGCAGAAGCTGGCGAAAGGATGTGTATGAACCATACAAACGAAACCGAAGTGCCGCTCGTGATGCACTTACTCCAAGAGAGGCGGAAGAAGACCAGTTATTTTGGGAAACTTTTGATACATTTAAGGAATTTCTAAAAGAAAAGACTAATTGTACCGTGTTGCAGCATTCTAATCTAGAAGCCGATGACTTAATCGCAGGATGGATTTCAACTCATCCTGATGATAATCATGTTATTATTTCAACTGATGGCGACTTCGCACAATTAATTGCACCCAATGTCAGGCAATACAACGGTATCATGGGAGTGACTATCACCCATGAGGGATATTTTGATGAAAAAAATAAGCCCATCAAAGATAAAAAAACTGGAGAGATTAAACCAGCTCCAGATCCCGAGTGGATGCTATTTGAAAAGTGCATGAGAGGTGATACTTCCGACAATGTATTCAGTGCGTATCCAGGCGTTCGCAAAAAAGGCACCAAGAATAAGGTAGGCCTAGAGGAAGCATTCGCTGATCGCAATTCTAAAGGGTGGGCATGGAACAATATTATGTTACAACGATGGGTAGATCATGAGGGCAAAGAGCACCGAGTTCTGGAAGATTATAATCGAAATGTTATTTTGTGTGATCTCAAGGCTCAGCCATCTGATATCAAACAGAAAATTCTAGATACGGTCGCTGACGAACTCAATAAAGAAAAAAATATCAGCCAGGTAGGCATAAGATTAATAAAGTTTTGTGCCCAACATGATTTAATAAAAATCAGCGAGCAAATTCAAAGCTATGCTGATCCATTAACAGCAAGGTATCATAAATGAATATTACTGCAAAAGTACTCATTCCTAACAAATCATGGCTAGTAAATGACGGCAGGAATAAAATAGCAACCCTCAACAGAGAAAATAGTGGTTACAGACTGGTCAGTAGTGGTCAGACATTTCAAGTGGATACATTAAATGAGATTAAAGAACGATTTGGTATAGTAATACCAGACGAAACAATCCAACAAGAATCTCAGACTTTGTCTCCGGAAAATGAAATATATGGATATCCCACTAAAGGTATACCCACTAATCCTCTTTGGGATGTCAAGAAGAAACTTCCTATTTTTACAAAAACTAGTAGAAGTAAATGTTTTTTTTGCGCAGGATACTATGCTGTTAAATTTTCCAAAATCTGGATCAGATCATTTTGTCCAAAACTGATCACAGTTTCTAGATATCCATATATTGGTCCGTTTAAGACTGAGGAAGAGGCAAAAAATATGATAAATTCATTAAACAGAGAAACAAACAATGAATAGTCTTAATACTCTACCTATCGAAATGTTCTTGGAAAAAGCTAGAATTGCGCGAAAAAGCGGTCAAAAAACACTAAATTTGCCGATAAATGAAGCAAATATGCTCGAAGAATCATTGGCAGTAGTAATGACTCGTTTAGCAGGAGAATTAGATGTAATTGCACTAAGATCGTCTGTACAAACAGAGGTCACTGTCAAAATGGACGGCGGCAATTTATAAATTTTGAATAAATAATAGCATATAACCGAGTGAGATATATGCAACCATGTCTAGACCAAAACCTAATGTAGTTTTAGAAATTACAAATAAAAAAACTTATAAGACTGAGCAAGTATTGGAAGCTGACGCTATTTGGGCAGTATTTTACAAAGGTAAACCGGTAAATTTAAAAACTACAAGTATGATTGCTCATCAATCAGGAACAAAATATAAAAAAGTATCCTTTTCAAATCAAGGACATGCATTTAATTTATCTGAGAAATTGAACAAAATGTTTAATTGCTCGGATTTTTCCGTTTATAAATTGATAAACGGTGAAAAGCAATAATATGGACATCAAGCGACACCTCACTCAGTTGGTGATCAATGAAAAAAACGAGCCCTCCGAGTCTTTTGATAAGTTATATAATTACATTTGGCAAAATCCCAGAAAAAAATCATCAGGTGGCTTACGACTTACGGAAGAGGGATATCAACTTCTTGTAAACGAATTGGATTTGAAATCCTACAGCATTGATTTTTGCAAAGAAACTACAATTACCAATCAAGTCATGATATGGTTGGATAAATTCATTGATAGTCCATATTATATTGATAAAAATTCAATAGTGGTTTTTAAAGAAAAAATGGCCGTTCAATTAATATTATTCAACGGCGATATACAAAAGTATGGAATTGCCAGAGCAATGGCTGAACAAGAAAAATAAACCTATTGACACTGCGCACTTAATCAGCTAGAATTATATCACAGCAAGACGCTGCATTCACAATAATTCATAGAGGTTTAAAATGGCAGATGTATCCAGTGTTAATCGCACCCAAAGTCCAAACGAGGCCAAGGCTGCAATCCGTAAGTGTTTTAAGGTAAATCGTCCTGTATTCATGTGGGGACCTCCTGGCATTGGCAAGTCAGATATCGTTCATCAGGTCGGTGCTGAAAATGGCCGAGAAGTCATTGACGTTCGACTTTCTTTGTGGGAACCAACTGACATCAAGGGCATTCCCTTTTATAATCCAGACAAGGGCGCAATGACATGGGCACCGCCTATTGAATTGCCTAGCGATCCTAATTCCACTGCTATTCTTTTTCTTGACGAACTCAACTCTGCTGCGCCTGCAACACAGGCAGCCGCATATCAGTTGATTCTAAATCGTCGAGTCGGTACATATCATCTGCCCAAGGGTGTTAGTATCATTGCCGCTGGCAATCGTGAAAGTGACAAGGGCGTTACTTATCGAATGCCTGCGCCACTTGCCAACCGATTCCTTCACCTTGAAATTAAGGTAAACCACGGTGATTGGCAAGAATGGGCAATTGCTAACAATGTTCATGAACAGGTAATCGGTTACATTGGATTTGCAAAGCAGGATCTGTACGACTTCGATCCTCGTAGTTCTAGTCGCTCATTTGCCACTCCTCGCTCTTGGTCGTTTGTTGCTGAACTCCTAGAAGACGATGATCTGCCAGAGAACACTCTCACGGACTTGGTATCAGGCGCTATCGGTGACGGACTTGCTGTCAAGTTTATGGCACATCGCAAGATTGCTAGCAAATTACCGAGGCCGGAATCGATTCTTAGTGGCGAAGTTACCGAGCTGAAGGTAAAAGAAATCTCCGCGATGTACTCATTGACCATCAGTATGTGCTATGAACTATTAGCAGCAAGTGAGCGAAATGAAAAAGACTGGAATAACCAAGCAGACAACTTTTTCAAGTTCATGATGAACAATTTTCCTACTGAGCTTAATGTCATGGGTGCAAAGGTTGCACTCACTCAGTACAATCTGCCTTTTGATGCTGCGAAACTCACGAGTTTTGATGAGTTTCATGAAAGGTACGGCAAGTACATCATCTCGTCAATGGAATAATACCGTTAAGGGGCTCGTATGGGCCCCTTGACATTTCAATATGTTAGTGTATAATGGTTGAATAACAATAGGAGTCTGCAATGTCTGTTATGAAGCAAGAAAAAATCAAGAAGCCAGAAAAGAAAGAATATTCTCGCGAAGAGCAGCACTCGGCGGTGGAAAAGTTAGTCACTGCACGAATTGGACTACTTCTCCGTCATCCATTTTTTGGAAACATGGCAACTCGATTAAAAATCGTTGATGCATCTGACTGGCTATCTACTTTAGCAACAGATGGTCGTCATTTTTATTACAATGTAGGATTTGTTAACAAGCTTAGTTCCAAAGAATGTAGCTTTGGTTTTGCACACGAAGTACTTCATAATGTATTTGATCATATGGGACGCCGTGAGAGCCGTGACAGAAAGCTTGCAAACATTGCAATGGATTATGCAGTTAATCAAATCTGCAAAGACGAAAAGATAGGCGAATTTCCAAAATTTATAAGCGTGTTTCAAGATAACAAGTATCGTGGATGGTCATTTGAACAAATCTATGAAGACATTTACGAAAAAGCTACTAAAATTGACATTAGTAGCCTTGGTGATCTTTTAGATGAGCACCTTGGCGGTGACGGAGATAACGATGGTCCTTCAATTTCGGAAGAAGATCGAAAGAAAATCCGTGACGAAATAAAAGAAGCAATGATTAGTGCAGCCCATGCGGCGGGCGCAGATAGTGTTCCAGCTAGTGTTGCAAGACTGATAAACGAGTTTACCGAGCCAAAAATCGACTGGCGTGAACTACTTCATATGAATATTCAAAGTATTCTTAAAAGCAATTTTAGCTTTTCGCGTGTAAACCGTAAAAGTCAGATGTGCGGAGCGGTTCTTCCTGGAATGATTAACGAAGAAACTATTGATGTAAGTTGCGCAATTGACATGAGTGGTTCTATCAGTGATCGACAGGCAACTGATTTTATTTCTGAGGTCAAGGGAATCATGGACGAATATACAGATTTTAAGTTAAATCTGTGGTGCTTTGATACCAAAGTTTATAACTATGCAGAGTTCACCGGAGACAATGCCTCTGACATTCTGACTTACAAAGTCAAGGGTGGTGGTGGCACTGACTTTGATGCTAACTTCAAGTTCATGAAAGACAACGATATTGAACCGAAGCGATTCATAATGTTCACAGATGGATATCCTTGCGGAAGCTGGGGCGATGAGAATTATTGTGAATCTATCTTTGTAATTCACGGAAGTGAAAACATAGTTCCGCCATTCGGGCAATATGCATATTATAAATAAAGTAGATATATAATGGCGTTAATACGTGATAATGCAAATGCATATAATATAACAGGTACAAGAAGACTGTCATATATTCCACTGCATTTTGCAAAAATGACACTGAAAGTATCTAGGGTAGATCCAGTTGATATCTGGATCTACCAAAATTTAGATAGCAGATATGCTATTGTTAAAAATTTACGAATAGATTCAAATAATAAGTTAGTTGAAATTCAAGAATTGGGGATCGAAGATCCAAAAGAACTAACTATATTGAGTCTATCGTGTCCATACTTAGACAAATAACACAGGAGATATAAATGTCTGATCAAAATACAACTGATGTAGCCGCAACCGATGCTACAACTACAACTCCAGAACTAACCATTCAGGATCTAGGTAACCTTCGTTCAATTATTGATGTTGCTGCCACTCGTGGTGCATTTCGTGCTGCTGAAATGGCAGCTATTGGCACCGCATTTAATAAGCTCAACGATTTCCTAAACGCTGTTGCTCCACCTCAGGAAAACGAAGATACAACTGCGCCAGCAGCCTAAGGAGAACCAACATGAAACACGTTGGTAAAATGAAAAACAACGGAGCAAAGATTGTAATTGCCTATCGTACAATACCAGGCGATCCGCACTCTGCTCTAGTTATAGGAACACAGGCGCTCATGGACTCTTATCACGACTCATTAATGAGTCTGATTGATTCAGAAACCGGACAACAAGCCGATGAACTTGCGGATGTTATGTCTGTTCGTCGGTTTCCAGATGGTTCAAACATGCTGCACTATGTTCACTCCAATGGATTAATGAAAAAAGTTCCTACCAATGGCGTATTGATTACTCCAGATAATAAAACATCAATACCACTTGATGAACTTAATAACATTATTGCTCAACAAAAAGGAGTTTCGCTCAATGAGTTAGCTATCAAGGATGGTTCAAATGCAACTATTCCAACACTAGTAGACTCGAATGAAACCGTTGTCAAAGATGCGGCATCTGATGAAACATTTGAAACATCTAGTATAACTTTGACTCCTGCCGAAATGCGTAGTCGTGCTGATGCACTCTATAAAGAAGCAGCGAAGTTGAGAAAGGCGGCCGACGAAGTGGATCCGCCCAAAAGTAAGAAAACAGCTACTAAAGACGCTGTTGAAACTATTTAAGCTCAATTAGAAAAGCCCTAGCCTAACTAGGGCTTTTCTATTATCTTATGCCCACGTTACTGTAATTTGAGAGCCGGGTGTTGTTCCAAACGGATTTGATGTAGGAGTCCACACCCAGGTGCCGCCGGTGGTATATGCGGCGCTTGCTCTAGAATATGAAGTACCGTTGATTGTCATTGTAGTCCATCCAGAGTTTGGTGCACCATTAATAATTAATGTAATTGTTTGTATTATAATACCACCAGTGTTGTCATTTACTCTTTCTAAGTAAGTAATTTGATCAATTGTTAATGGTTCCCATCCTGTGTACAATGCCGATGCAGTGCTATTAATATTACCGTAATTGTCTTTTAAATAACCACAGGTAGTAATAGTTTGGGGAGGAACACCTCCCCCAGGTCCAGGAATTCCGCCACCGCCTTGAATAAAGGTATAATTTACGCCAACTGCAACAATTTTACTATCAGTAGCTTGTGCAATTGCCCATATCTTAGGCAATCCATATACCCAATCAGTGCCATTCCATACTTTTGGATAGAGAAAAAATGGATTAATCCAAGAAGAACCATTCCATATTTTAGAAACTGCTGCCACGATTATTCTCCAGGAGGAGTTGGCCAAATAATGTTATTTGGATCTGTTTGAATCTGAGGAATATCTCTAAGAGCTTGTCTATATACTGCCCATTGAGAAGAAATATTATCTGGAACATCTTTGCTTTGAGTCCAGTCAGAACGAGACAATTTTTTATTCCTCAGCAATCTAATATTTCCCCACGTTAAATCAAGCATATATTCCACAACTTTTATTGTATTATTTTCAAATATAATTTGTTTATTTCCCAATGATTGCTGATTTAGAGCATCAATATAAGTTGAATACTCAATTTCTACTATATCATTAGGAAGATTGCCATAACCAACCCGGGTATCATAAAATCCGCTTGTCGATGGGCTGTAATAAATTGTCATATTAATAAGTTCCTATTGCAAGCCAGTCAACTGTTTCTGCATTATCATCGCTATAAACCCGATATTGGGTAGTGCTCACTATTGTTGCCCCAACTTTATTACCGTTGGTCGCGCCGCTGTTTCCAGTAGAACAAGTTCCATAAATGCGATATACAGCGCCCGTAAACGCTGTTGGAAAATTAAATGGACCACTTGAATCGTTGGCAAGAGCACTAGCAGATCCCCATTGTATTAAGATACCATTTGGTAATTTTGTCCATCCAGCGGTTCCTAGTGATTGACTATATCCAGTGCCTCCTGATATATCAAGCCACATATCACCCTGCGTTGGACTAGTCGGAGCAGTACTACTTACAGAAACTTTACTGCCACCTGTATAACCACTGGTAATATTTCGCAACGGTTTATAACCTGTAATATCCGCAGAATTGCCTGATATATTACCACTTACATCAGCCCCAGGAATGGTAGCAGTTGTAGTAAATGCAGTTGTTCCACTAGCTTTTAAATATCCAGCAGTAAATGTCGCTGCGCCTGAACCACCATTACCAACACCGAGTGTTCCAGTAGTATGTGTGGTTAATCCCACTTTGCCCCAAGTAGGCAAAGTATTAACGCCATTTGAAATAACAACATTACCTGAAGCAACTGATGCCAATTTACCAATGGTAGTCGGTGCACTAGCATATAACAAGTCACCTATACTATAACTAGTTAGACCTGTTCCGCCACTTACAACAGTTAATGTACCGCCCAATGATGCGGTCGCTCCAGTTATAGTAAATTTTAGTCCTAAGTTAGTAGCCGTAGTAATTGTAGCAGTAGTCAATACTCTATCGGCACTGTCATACAATGCATTTGCAGATAGAGAAGTTAATCCACTTACCGCACTGACCAAACCAACTCGTATTGTCCCAGAATTCACAACAGTCACATCAGTTTCATTTGTCGTTCCCAAAACTGCTTGAATTCCAGAAGCAGGAATATTCAATGTATCTGATGTCAAGCATTCGAATCCATTTGAATATACTGTATTACCGTAAACTGTTGCGGCAGTCAGACTATTAGTAATTCGAACAGAGTTAGGAAGACCAATCGTGACAGCTCCCTTTGATGGGCTTGCTGTTACCTCGTTAGCAGTTCCTGTGATTGAAGTAACGCCATAAGTTCCCAAAGTAGAGGATGTTAAATAATTTGCTCCATTAGAAAGTTGATTATTATTGGTTAAACTAGCGGCCGTCCAAACATTTGAGCCGTTGATTTGAATACTACTACTTGCTGAAATGGTCGCTACATTAAAAGTCGTAGCAGTTATTACCGTCGAAAAAATATTTGTGCTTGTTAAAAATGCAGCCGTGACCGTGTTTACATATAAATTACTGAATCTTCGACCAGTAGCAGTCGATCCAAGTGCAACTGGATAACTTGCGTTAGGTAGAATACCAAGAGAAGAAGATCCTTCAAGACTAATAACATTAGTATAAGTTCCTGCAATTCCATTGACATTTAACAACAGTCTCGATCCGCCAATTACACTTACATTTCCAACCGTTGAAGAAGTAACATGCATTTGAATAACTCTTTGATTGCCAACAGTTATTCCGGTATCATTGAGGGATGTTATTTGATAAGAAACTCCATTTTGAAGATCAAGAGCTTTTACAAAATTTGACGCCGATGAAATTGTTCCATTTGCATTTACCAAGGATAACGATGATGCAGCGGTACCCCAAAGTAAATACTTGCCGCCATTAGTGGACGTAGAACTTACTCCAGTGATAGGATCGGCGCCTCGAAGAGTTATGCCAGGATAAATTCTCGGAAATGATGCCGTGATGTCCTGATCGCCCCTAGGCTGAAAGATTGGACCATTTGATATAACTGTTGCAGTTGTACCAGAAACAGCTATCTTTACAATATTATAAGGCAAACTGTCGTTGCCTAGTATAGTAGTGGTAGGAAGTCCACCACCTTCACTACTTTGAAAATTAGGTATCGTAGTCGGACCAATTTTTATCCAGGTTGTACCATTATATGCATACAGTGAGTTGTCTGTATCAAAATGCAGATCACCTGCATTCATTCTCACTGGCGCAGTGGCGCCATAATTAATGACGCCCATAAACTTGAATCTGGAACCATCATACAGCTTTAGACGCTTATCAGATGTATCAAACCAAAGCTGTCCTACTACTGGTACCTTTGGTGATTTATTATTTGCAAAATTTTCTAATAATTTAACAAAATTTTCATTAACTTGTGTACCATAACCGGTATAATTTTTACCAACAAATGTGAGATCAGTGGTAGTATCCACTGTACCATCTTGTATGATTAAAAATTTTGATCCATTTGATTTGTATAGTGTATATGACATATTACTATTTATTTAAAGTTTTATAATTGGCATAAGCGCAACGTTCTTAGGCCTAGTCTCATTGCCACCGACTGCGCTTGTTCTGCCCTCAGTTGCGTCACTAACTCCATTTGTACCAATATTATAACTTGATCCAGATGATCCTCCAGAAGTGTTAGCAGAAGGTGCAGCTTCTGGATAAGATGACATATTATTATATGCACTATTACCGTCGGCAAACATATAATGACTATGTGATACAATATCATCAGATTGTGCAGATCCGAACGCTCGGCCAGAATCAACTCCTTTACCTGCATCATGTCCTCTTATGAATTGTCCCCTCAGATCTGGAACTCTAAATGTGTTACCAGAGCCACCGTATGTATATCCTATAGCATTGAACAAATTAAGATATCGACTATCAGTGGTAGAATAAGATCCTCCATTACAAATCACATAGCCGTTTGGCAATGCCTGCATGGCAACATAAAATACTGCTCCCGTTGGAACAGGAGGAATAGATGGCAACTGAGATAATAGGCGAGCAATGTAACTAACTATTGCTCGCTGAGTTGCAAGATTTGAATCAGAATTGGCAATCATAAAACTATCAGTATCAATTTTATTGATAGATGTTGAAAACCTGTCTATCAAAGTAGATACGGTTAGAGTACTAATTGTTGCAACGGTCGCGGTAACATTATTAAATGTTGAATTTCCTCCAGAAAGTCTAGTAATTGTTGCAGAAGGAGAATTAAGAGAATTTATAGTAGCATTTACAATTCCTGCAGAATTTACAGTTAAGTTGCCACCAATGGTTGCGGTATTTGCATTGAAATTAGAAATTGTTCCTGTCGGTGCCGTAAATATGCCACCAGTTGTTATATCATTGACCGATATATTGTTAAATGTGACCGAATTTGAAGTGTTTAAACTTTGATTATACGTAACTACTGAAATAGTTCCACTAGATGACACACTAATGCCATTGCCAACTTTGATTCCTCCAAGTACCACAGAAGATGCTGTATTCAATACATAAGTTGCTGTTAATGCAGAATATCCATTTATATACACGGCAGGAGCATTGATTGATCCAGTGGCAGTAATATTAACGGCATTGACACTTGTAGCAGTTAAAACGCCAATAGTAGCATTAGTGGCAGTAAATGTTCCAATAGTTCCAGTGGTTGAAATTAAGTTATTCGATCTAACATAGGTTGCGTACATCTTTAACCATTGATAATCTGTATTACCTAATTCATAGATTCCAGTAACAGATGGCAGTAAATGGCCAGTTAAAACGGGAGATCCTATAATTGATGTGATTCCAGAAATTGTTGAAACATACGCCGTATTAAATTTCTTATTTGACAGTCCAAGATTATTACTCAAATTTGAAAGTGGCGAAAATGTAGAATTAGCACTAAGTTGCCAAGCACCTGTTAATGTGCCTTGATTTGATGAGTTACCGGTTGACAGATTTGCAGCAAAAACATTATTAAATCTTGAAGATGCTGTGCCTATATTACTAGAAAGATCTGTGTTTGGCGAAATTACAGTCGCTGCGTCAATTTTCCAATCTCCGCCGACAGTACCGGTTGTTGCTCCACTATCAATGCGTTTTGTATAGACAGAATTGTACAAATAATCATTTGATCCCAAATCTATTATTGAAGACACCGAAGGTATTAATGTTGCACCATTAAAAATCAAAGAAGTAGTAGTTGTTTTAAACGAAATATCTGATGTTGTTTTTAATGTCAATGAATTTGCGGACGACTTCCAGCTTATACTAGATTCTTGTGAAGATCCAAAATAGAAAAAGTTTCCAGTATCTACACTCCAATCACCTTGTATATGCTCATCGATATTTCTACGAGGATATGATCGATCTAACTGCTCGTGTAATCCATGAAGGACAACGTCAGTTGATAGCGTGGAATACCTAGTAGAAGAACTATAATTTTTATAAGTCACGCCGCGATAAATTATAGGAAAACCAGCGACTGCATTAGTGGAGGTTTGCACGAAAGTGACATTGCTCTGGATGCTAATTACTTCGCCATTGATGATTGTTTGAATTACTGGCCGAGCAGTGCCTGAATTATCATTCATTGAACGCGAAGACATTTTGGTAGTAGCAAAGCCTTCTACCAATTCAGGGCCAATCAACGAAACATCGGATGCAGTACTAGTTACCAAGTACATCTGTTTGGTAACACTATTTACCCAAAAATCACCAGGTTGAGATGCTGCAAATGGAATTGCAGGACTTGAGGTTGCGTTGGTGAGTGTATCTCTAGCTGATGGACTATATATGGAAACAGCAAGTGGTCTCCACACCCTGCCATCGTATGCCAGGGGTCTACATATATTACTATTAGTATCAAACCATATTTGTCCCGTTATGGGACTTCTAGGTTGACCACCAACTGCACTAGACCTGGCAAAGTTTTCCAACATATGGAGAAAATTTTCATTCTGAGCATCGCCAAAGTTGGATACATTTCTACCAACCAGTGATATAGATGCATTATTCTTATCAATGATATTATCATTTAAAATTAAGAATAATTCATTATTACTCTTGTTTATAACGTAAGACATTTATTTCCCCTTACCATGGATTCAGGTCATCCACCCATAATGTATTTGATCCGCCGATATTAACAGGATAAGTTTGCCATGCATTTCCGGAAACAACATATCGCTTTATTGCGCGATTAACTACTAACTGAGCACCTGGGAAAGTTACATTTGCAACATATCCCGTACTATATGCAATTGCCTGTATCTCATTATTGGTACCATACTGAACAACTCCTGCAGGAGTAAATCCAATAGCATTACTCGCGGCTGTCAGTGATGTCGTGTTATATCTAGTCACTAGAATTCTAGCGATTGCATTATTAGGTATATTTGATCCATCCGGTGGCAAAAGCCTTCTCAACATATTAATAACAAAAGTATTCAGATTAGGATCTTCTGAACTATTAGCATAACCGGTTACATCAATATTCAGCGTGTACTGTCCCACTCTTGCTAAAGTAACTGCACTATCAACATATTCTTTAGTTGCAACGTGATCTGAAGAATCCGTTCCTGTTGGAGTAGCAACATTACTTAATTTATTTCCATCAAACTTGACACCATCTGAATTTCTACCTAGTATCAATGGTACATAATTAATAGTACCAATTGCAGAAGCTGATATATAAACTTGTCCTACACCCAACTGTTGAAGTTGTCCAAGATTAACTAATCCAGGCGCATCTGTTACTCCTATTCCAAGGGAAGTTTCACTCAGGACAATTTTATTATTAATTCTAAATGATTTGCCAGCAACAAGTTCAAGACTTTCTGATGACGTCCATGATCCAAATGTACCATTTGCGGAATTCCAAAGAAAAGTCTTATCAGTGTCTCCATGTAATATAATACCACCGCCATCTGCGAGATTGTTACTTGGCAATCCTGGTGGTGCCACATATGCAAGTTCTATAGCTTTATCATCGACCCTGAGATCAGTAGTTGTAACATAAGTTGAGTTTCCAGTGACATGAAGATTTCCCTGTATACCCACATTACCATTTACATGTAATTTATAGATAGGATTCGTAGTAAAGACACCTAGATTTCCTGAATCATTTCTATAATATAAACAACTTCCTGGTCCAGCTAGTAGATTGAAATCATCATTAGAACTAATTGCCATGGTGGCAACTTTAGGAGACGATCCCTCTGCTGTAAACTGAAAATCATTGTTCGTGCCAATTGACAGTCCTTCGTTGTTGAATATATCAATTGGACCATAGAGTAGTTGCAGAGACGAAGTAGATGAAGCTATAAAATCACCCGCATCAACACTGCCTAACCCATTTGAATTAGCAGATGTGCCGTTTAGTATAACATCTGATGAAAGATTAATTCCAGGAACTACGCTAGCAATACCCATAGTAGTTGCTAAACTTGTACTCAGAGAAAATGTTGAACTAGTTATCAAAGCAATTAATTTATCGTTTGAATAAAGGTTGGCAACGGTTCGAGTTCTAGATAAATTGTCAAGAATATCCTCTACCATTATTCCAGATTTTCCAGTGGCGGAATTATATCCTGGACCAACTAGAGTAAATCGTGTGCCATCCCAAAAATGCAACTGTTGTCTAACCGAATCTATCCAAAAGTCACCTTCGGCAAGTCCCTCAGGCGCAGTTGCTTGTATAGTGGGACTTCCAATAGGTTTAAAAAATTGTGAATTATTATAAACATATATTTTTTGATCTTCTGTATTAAACCAAATTTGACCCACAAGTGGACTTGTAGGTTCTGAGGTGTTTGCAAAATTCTCCATCAATCTAATAAAGTTATCATTAATGTCAGTACCATATGCATTGACATTTTTTCCAATCAATGTTAAACTAGTAGTGACACTATCCCTTTTTTGATCAGAAAGAGTTAATAGAACTTTGCCGTTAGATAGTTTTAATACATATGCCATAGGTTAATACTTCACAATATAGTTAATTGCGACTGCACTTGGTGCAATCAATCCGGTTAAATTTGGCAATTTTGGTACACCACCGGTATTGCCATATCGACCATTTATTACTGTTCTCAGTGCAGAGTATACAGTGGCGGTTGGTATCAGGCTACCATCACACCATAACCATCCAGCTGGAGCATTTGTTGATGTGCTTCCTGCATATGGCATCATTGTTCCTACTGGAACCAGACTGCCAAATGGAGTAGATGTCACTGTACCGGTATTATTATAATTGATATCTCGCAAGAAAGCACTTTTTGTTTGACTATTTAAAGTTTGAGTACCAGTGCTAAAAATCAATATCATATCAGTAGTACTAGTGACCGTCGTGATAGGTTTTCCTATAATTAGCGAGTTAGACGCGGTCACTGTTAATAAAACAGGATTGCCTGCACCTGAGAACGACACTGATGGAGCAGTCATGTCACCATTAACTGCAAAAACCGACGGACTAGTCAATGACGTGGCAGATGACACTCTTCCTACTATTGATCCAATTACCGTAAGATTTCCACCAACCCTAGCGCCTCCAGCTATAATAATAGAATCACTTGCAGTTGAATTTGTTACAATTTTTTGAAAAGATCCATTATAGGTTGCACTAATAGATCCATAAACACTGAGGGCGGTACTGCTACTATCAATACTTGGGGCATTGACTTGCACAGTCTTAGTAGAACCATCAATTACAAGTGTTGCAGCTCCTGCACCGGTGACCTCAAATGAGAATCTTCCCTGAGTCTCTTCATTTGAAAATACAGCATCATATTGATTTCTTCTACTCAAGGTAAAAGTGGGATTTGTGCCTATTCCTAGTGCTGTACCTCCTTGTTCAGAATCAACAGTGATATCAAGGCGTCTTGATATTTTCTGAGGTATATCATTTCTTAAAAAAGAATTTGCAGAAACATTTTCAATTGATGGAGAAGTTACTGCCAGATTGTATGAGGATTTTGCATTTCCATTTAATATAGAAGTTTCTGATAAGTTTACACCAGATTCAATTAAACTAAATCCGTCTATAGTAACATATGGAACAAAAGTGTCTTGTGATATAACACTAATAGCATTACCGTCAACATAATTAATTATAATTTCATGAGGATTTCCAGTAATATCGGTTACAGTTTCTGGATAACTTCCAGTAATTGTATTTGATGAAACATTTGGACCAACTAAAACAAATTCTCTTCCATTATAGATTTTCATTTGTTGATTAGCGGTATCTACCCAAATATCACCAATTTTAACACTTGATGGCTGTGTGGACTGTTGATAAACACCATTTACAGGCGACCAATTTGAACCGGTTGCACTTCCGTCATTTACTCTTAATTTCTTATTAGTAGGATCACTGGTATCAAACCAAATTTGTCCTTCAATTGGATTATTTGGAGGACTAGAACTTGAAAAATTTTCTAATAAATGTACTAGATTTGTTGCAATTGCTTGTCCATATCCAGGATAATTTCTACCAATGAGTTCAAGACTAGTTGCTTGAATATTTTTAGTACCGTCATTGATCAATATTGGATTGCTAGCCTTTACGGGATCTGAATAATAAATGGTATATGACATTATTATGCTCCGTTAGACAGACTTTGAATTCGCACAGTGTAATCAATTTGAACAAGGCGATTTAGGCTTTTTTGCACAGGATGAAAAATAACATGAGTCAATAGCATTCCAGTACCGTCTTCTTCGGGACTATATGCTCTAAGACCCAGTTCATCAAAAACAAAAGAACTATTCATATCAGTTGTATTGTCAAACGCCTGTTGGCCAGATGGCTCACCGTAGTCTAATAGACAACTTACTAAAATATCAGTATAAGCTGTTCCAGAAATATGTCTATATTCCATGAAATTTCTAGCGGGATCCAAATTTAAAACATTGTTTGTGTCAATATTTTTTATATATGTTTGATTGTATAAACTAGAAGATGTTCCAACAACATTGGGAGTCAAATAAGTTATAATACCAGTAGGATCAATTCTACTACCGCCATTTCCAAAACACATTTCTGAAATAAATCCTCGGCCTTGATTACTCATTGCCTGGGCCAGTCCAATTGAGAAATTTTCGTAATGGATGGCATTTCTTTTATTAATGTAAACCTCATTAGTCTTGGGATCAAAAATCTTAATATGTCCCTGAACACTCCATGCTCCTGATTCATTTGGAGCAGTTTCTACGACTACCGGCGTTGTTTTATTATGTTCGTTTTTCATAATTATATTTATCCAATCAATAATAAGGAAGATGAGTATTCTTTAACGTTTTGTAGATCATGCGATCTTATACTTATATGACCAAATCAATTATTTCATCACTGCCTTCTTGTAAAACATTGCCAATGTACCACTGTTTTGATGTTCTCTTAGTCACATCCAATCTTGCTCCAATTACCGGAACAAAGTTCAATGTCAATATATTAGTGGTCGTGGAAATATCATACTGAGATGTTAGAACAATGTCCGACAACTCAGATGAGTCATATGATTTATCAAAGTCATGTTTTATCGTTGATTGTCCTGGCTTCAACAACAAGCGTCCCTGATATCGAACTTCTACTTGATCGGTATAAGAAGCAGTATCATCAAAATAGAAGTTACTAAGATAATAATTAGTTGACAGAGTTGTAGAAGTGGAAAATGTCTGAGTCACATCAGTAAAACCTAATGTTTGCGCTGTTCCTTGATCTATTACTTCAGTTCCTGCCTTATGGACCCTTCTTGGCGAGGTTCCTAAAGTTCCTCTTCTAATCTGTGTTAATCGATTCTCATTGATCTCAAAGAATTCAATTCTTTCGCCATCTACCAAAATTACTCCAGGTCTATTTTCTAATTTATTTGGCGGAGATAATGAATGCGTATATGACACGGCTATATATGTAGACGTTGAATACAAGTTCTCTGCCAAGACTGCTGTATTTTTTCCTCTAAGAGCCTTATAATGAGTTCGTCCTAAGAGATCCCTGAATATTCTGTAACCAGAAAGAGTATTCACAAGATCAGCAAAACTAGTAATCACAACACTAATGTCCTGCGTCTGAGCGATCCTATTGTTAATTACAACGGTATATCCATCCGCATCAACTGTATAATCAACTCCCAGAGCCATTGGTTTCCCATTAACACTTACCCACACATATGCGGAATTCAACACAGGTCGTTGTAATCTATATTCACCGGTTGCGTGTCCAATAAATCGTTCTGTTCGGATAAAATTAGGATCATGGTTGGTAAAGGTAGTGATTCTAAACTCATCATAAGGCTGAGTTGAATATGTTAGAATTAACTTGTCATCCTGTACAAGATAATCATGATTTTTTTTCACAACTATCGCAATCACATCTCCATCAATCAATGAATTTTCGGCAAATTTAATAGTGTTTTTGTTTTGATTTAATTTCCAAATTCCAGCAACCGTGGAAATATCTCCGTTTATATAAACTTCAAGATCATTTAATGCAATAGTTCTACTCTTAAATGTATATGATTCGCTAATATTATAAACCAATTGTCCATTCATCACTTGGTAATAACTTGTTACAGGAGGATTCAATCGAAGACCATTGTTAGTAACAATTACCTGACTATGATATGGAGCCAATTTGCCCGGAGGATTAGTAAGTGAAATTACAGTGGTAGCTGTATATGCCACATATACTTGTTCAGTTATCTCGCTAATCGCTTTTATCGGCGCACTGAACAGATATGACTGTATTGTTCCTGCACTGAAGAAAGTAAATTCTGGATTATTTAAGTTATCCACTAAGCTATAATCAACTCCAAATATTGCCGGAATTCCATTAATTGTAACATATGTACTTGATCCAGCACTGCCTATTGCATCAAATAGTACTGGAGGCGAATATTTGCCACCTGGCGCAGAAAAAGTCTCAACATTATAATCTATTAAAGATATAGTTCCTGCATGAATCGATGTCAAGCTAAGAGCACCTAATCCAGGAGTTGTCGAAGTGAACCTAAAAGTATTATTGGTAAAATCTATCACATATTCATTTTTGTTCAATTTTCTATTATTAAACACTGCAATTACAGAATCAATATTAGTAGGTTTTAGACCTAGACTATAAGTGGAAGTGGATCCGTTCACTGTATACAATTTATTAACGATGTTAGGTTGTACCAAAGGAGATTGTGTATAAAGACTGATACCAACTGATTCCATAATCTGACCAGGAACACACTCTTCCGGAGCAGGACTATTATAAGAATTTAAGAAACCATCATCGATCATTCCTGTCATAAATCTAGTTGATGTTGAGCCACCATCTAATATTATTTCACTAGGAGTTAATCCTAGAGCGGTAGTGTATGCCATATTGCCGCCATTAATAACGGAGTCCAAGCTTCTTTCAATATCGTATATTTGCAATGTTCCATCACTATCAGAGTGCCTGAATTCAATTAGCGTACTCGTTGTCAGGAAAGCCGAAGAAGGAATGGTGATCACAGTCTGAGTGGTAGCCGAAACAGTTGTTGTGAACTCAGATTTTATCACTGCTCTTGCGTATGCTTGTATCGTGGATGGTCCAGTGATTGTAACTACTGGAGTAGAAGTGTATCCTCTGCCGCTATTTTGTAATTCTATACCAGTAATTTGGCCTAACACATTCAGTATTGCAGTGGCGGTTGCAGCAGTTCCACTGATAGAATTAGGCGAAGATATTGTCACTGTTGTCAATGAAGATACATAACCTGAACCTGACACAGTGACTTCTATATTGTCAATTGCTCCTGATCCTATTCCAATAATCGTAGGAACTATTGCAGATCCCGTGCCGTCAATTCTAGTCTTATTTAGGTAAACATTAACTCTTGTTCCAGTACTGATTATAGTATCGGTAAGAACAAATGTCTGTGTACTCGTAGAATTTGTTGAATATGAAATATAACCAGATTCTAAAGAATAATTATCCCATGACGTAGTCCCAAATGGCAACATATCCCAACCATTTGAAAAATCAAATGGCAAAGTTTCAATTGATAAACCATCATAGGTCACTCCCGACATCAACTGCTCGGGATCTTTTCCAGGCATACCAGCGGTTGGTTGATAATAGTATTCAATTCGATCTACAGCTGTGTAAAACGACAGATTTTTTAAATAACTAATTCTAATTCTATCAAATTTATTAGGAATATACTGTAATTTAAGAACAGCATATGATTTTGTATAGCTATTATTAAATTTTTCTTTTCGATATTCTATTGTATAACTATCATAAAGCTGTAAAGTATCGTTGACATATAGGTCTATATCTGCTTTGTTTAAAATAGGTACCCATGTTAAATCAAATGAGACTTGGTTATCAATAGCAACAAACGAGTCGGTCCATGTTGATGTGCCAATTTCTCGTTGACCAGTCACCCTATCAAACTTTAAGGCAACAGTGTTTGTTCTAACTGGACTTTTGCCTAGTCTAGCATACACCCTTGCAGGAGTTAGAGCACCATTTCCTCCTCCGTTGATAACAACAGTAGGCGCAACAGTGTATCCATTTCCAGGATTTGTCACAATGATATCGGTTATTTTTCCTAGCGCAACATATGCAATTGCAGTTGCGCCATATCCAGTATCATTTGCGGCGGCTATTATTGAAATAGTTGGCACTGCATTATAACCAGATCCACCATCAAATACAGTTATTGACTCTATGCCATGAGTGTGATTTTCAAACCATGATTTCCAAGGATACTGTAATAGTTTCTTATTTCCAAAATCAACATTAGTAAAATTAAATGTCAAAGTATTGTAATACACTGGTAAATCAAAGTCAGTGGTGAAACTTTGAGTAAATTCCGTACTGGTATATGCCTCTACAAATTTTCTAATTTTTGTATGATATGGTTTAATTTCTTTTAAGAAATTTTCATAATTTTTACTATTTTGTAATTTGTAGGAATGACGCTGATCTAAACTACCCAAATTATTTATTACTGAAATAAACGTAGTTTTGAATGCCCAGTCTAAATTTTTCTGCTCAGTCATTGCATATCGAACAGCTTTGAAGAAAAGCTGATTCCAATATATCTTTAAATTTCCTACGAATATATCATCTTTTAATGCTGTAACAGCATAAAAAATTTCTTTAGAAGGTGATTGATCGAATTGAGTTTGGTCAAATCCAGCACGTTGATCCCATGCATATAATGATCCCGATAGGTTCCATAGTGGTTCAAGGAATTGTATAGTGCCATTTTGAGAGTACACAATATTCCAATTATCATCGAATGTGCCGCCAGTGCCAGCGGTTCTTTCAAGTATCAAATATCTTCCGTCACCGCCATTTTCAACTTTAATGTAACTGCCGATGTCCAACGACTCCCATGCATCGAGTGCAAATGCCGAGGATATTTTTGCAGATATTTCCTTTCGGGAATTATAATTAGGACTCATCCAATCTATATATTTCCAGTACTGAGTAGTGTCATATTCCTGTGTTCTGGACTTGTTCCAACGCTGTCTCTCAACATCCCACTCATATACTGCCCACTTGCCGTTAACAGTGGAATCAGTCTGCACCACTACGGTAAAGGGTCTAACTGTAATCGTTGCATAAGTGTATTGACTACCAGGATTTATTATAGATACACGAACAACACCACCAGTTTCATCTATTCCATCCTTTTCAGGAACAATGATCTCTGCTCCCGTTCCGTCACCTGTAATCACAAGCGTCGGTGATACTCTATAATCTGATCCAGGATCAACAATTACAACTGATGAAATTTTACCATTTAAATCAATTATTGGTCTAATATCTGCTGATTTTATACTCTTGACGTTTACAAGCTCAAGTGCGTAAATGTCTTCAACTAGTAAATCATAAGATGCTGTTGATGGAATCTGATCTTTTGATTCCAGATTCCCAAAGTTAATTTTATCGGTAATCAATAAAGATGACAATATTGTATTACTGAATTCCATGATATTGCGCATTGCTTCTAGTGGATATTTGAAGAGACTCTGCTGTGGTCTAATTCCCAGTCCATATCTAACCTTTTCTGGCAAGTTAGGAAACGGCACTGCATTTCCTATTTCATCATGCCCTATTAAGCTATCTATCAATTTTTTTTCTAATAATGCGTTTGGCTTACTATTAGGATCATTTTCTTGCAATAATAGCCATTCGGTGTGCCTATTTGCAGAATTTCTGGTATAATCAAATGTAATATTAAGATTAACATTATTTGACATAAGAGCAGGCTTGATATTTGATATCATGGCCGATGTTGGACCTAGAATTGCTATTGATTTAATCCCTGAACCAACAGGATCAACTATTTGTGATGCAACACTAAATGCAGTAAGTTTCCTATTATGAACGTTGTCAGGAAGAATATTTTTGTTCTTTACCCAGTAATAGTATACATTACTAAACGAGTTTGAAACTGAATTATATACCTGTTTTACCGACATTACTGTATTTGTGGCAAATTTTGGCTGGCCGCTTATTCCTCGTGCCAATCCATCAGCAGTGTCTGCAAAAGTGCTCCACTCTATTGGCAAGAATTCCGACTTTACCCACTCATAAACGTCAATTGTACATCCAGGAAATAAACGATTCCAATTGTTTTTTCTATATTCCAACTCACCCTGTTCGTACCATACAAATTTTACATTAGAAAGATCCCACCACAATTCACCCACGTGCTCATCAAGCCAGTTAGAATTTGTATCAACATTTGTACTATCAATGCCAATACTGTAGATTGCAGGATCATAAGGTGTGATAAATTTTAATTCCTGCTTTGCTGTTGCCAAAATATCACCCTTAACTGGATCAATAATGTCAAGGTAATCTTTGACTTGTTGTGTATTTGAATCAATAGTTGATGCTTTTTTAACTAGTGTTAGATCGACCAGTGGTGAATTTTGTCTGAGAAGTTTCCATGCATTTACAGACACTTCTTTTCGATCATAGATGTAGACCTGACCTCGGCCTTGATTGTATGAACTCAACAGTGACGGTGCACCAACACAAATAGTCTTTGAAGTAACTGATAAACCTGATCCAAATGAGCTTCCCAAATTGACTGAGGATGAAGGCAATTCTTGCGCGTAAGTCCAAAATTCTCCATACTTGTAGTAAACATGAACTGTTCCAACATCATAAACTACATCATAAAAGGTGGTCGTTCCTGTATCAAAATCTGTAGTTGAATTCCTAACGGGACTTGTAGGATCATTCACATAAATTGTACCATATAATGAGTTTGCAATGGTACTTCCTAGTCTTGTTGAGTTTCTATCATAAGTTGTTGTACCAGAATATATACTATTCTTGGTCGAAATCACTAACTCAGTCTCAGTTTCATCCAATGCAATATCATACCCAAATTCCAATTTACCAAATTCAAATGGCGAATCCAGACGCTGATTGAATGAATAATTGGTACCTGTCCACATGAAAATATCGACTACACCTGTATTGTTTCCTCTAGCAGAATCATTATAATTTTGTGTACCAATAAACAAAAACTTTCCATCTTTTGTTAGTTTTATCGTTGATCCAAAATTATCAGATGCTCCAAAAGTAACTGGAAGTTCAGAGCTATCTCCTGATATTATTTTCAACTGCTCAAGTACATTGGTTGTAGAATTTTCACGATATACAAATACTGCACCGGTTGATCCCAATGTATTATTAATTCCTGGAGCAGTTACGGCAACAATACTATTATTCCAATTTGCCGCAATATTTGTACCAAAGTTACTTCCTGTAGAAATAGAAGGCGAAGTTCTACTAGAATATGTTACATTGACCGAAGTTGTTACACCAACAGTATAACGATAAATTGCACCTATGCCATTAGCATATCCAGGAGAGCCAACAATTAATTTTGATGTCTGAGTTGAATATGCCAATGATTTTCCAAATCGAGTGTTGTTTCCAGGATTAGGAGTTGTTATAACAGTTGCAGTCGTTTCCCTGCGTCCATTTTCATTGATTATGGATAGTTTTACAACTCCCTGGTTGACAAATTGATTAGAAATACCCGATGCAGGATTAACTACTGTATTTGTCAAGGTTGATTTCACGCTTGATGCACCGGATGCTCCTGCAATAACCAATGATATTCCTGAATCAAACGCAACTGCTTCTCCAAAGAAACTAGTTTCAGTTCCATCATAGTATGTAATATTATCTTTATTAATAGAATAGCTAAAATTAAATCGAGGATTACTATCGGCATTTCTAGTTAGAACGGAAATACGGCCAGTGTAACCGTAGATAGTCTCTTTGTAGGTAGGAGATGATACGATAATAGTGGTAGTATTGACATTCTGAACAATTTTATAACCATACTGTTGACTGGTAATATCAGGCGCCGGAGCAGATATAACACTGGTAACTGTTGTAAAATTATCAATTTTTTGATATACTGCCCAATTACCGTCGCCTTTATTATCGATCCACATTAGTTCACCGATACGTCGGTCAGTATCATATGATAAACTGTTGGTAGCTGACCAATTTAAATCTGACATTCTAGAGCTTTTAAATGTGTGTAATAATCCTCCTAGAAAATCAGGCAATACTGGCAATTCAAAAAGTACAGAGAATACTGTAAATTCGGTTGGACTGATAATTCGTGAAACTACATAACACCGATCAACATCAACTGCAATGCCTGTTATACTAACAATATCATTTGTATTGAGTAAATGTGGTCTGCTAGTAACAAAAGCAGTTTCCTGACCAGAAATATAGATTTCAGCAGCAATAATCTTAGTAGCAACTTTGGTATATCGTAATACATCCCAATCTCTACTCTCAGTATAACCTAGCCAAATAGCCGTTCCATCAGTGAGTGCTGCATTATTTGAAATATCTAAAATACTATTTTTATTAAAAGCAGTTAATGATATATCATCAAATCTAGGATATCCCGCAACAGGTATTTCAAAATCTGTGTACACAGTGGATGTAGTCAGAGTTGGGAACGCCTGTTCAATATCAAAATTGTCAGGCGAAATAATCACATCATTAATATCTTTGTAATAAATGGAGTCAGCAACATCAGTTGGTATTGTTTTGACAAAGCCAATAATCTGTGGATTTTCAATAAATTTTGTAGGGTCTAGGAGTGTTTCCAGTTCTTGATAAGTATTGAATCCACCATAATATCCAATGCGAAATGCCCACTCCTCGTTGAAATCTATACTTCCACTATCATTGATTAGGGTAGATTTGCTCAACTTAATCAAAGGATTTTTTGTACCCTTTTCACGAATATATCCCTGATAGAACTTATATTCCGCAACTGAATTGCCAATAATATTATTAAGATAAGGTCGTGGCAAGTAACCAATCAAATGCTGTGCCATGCGCTGTTGACCTGCATCAAAATTATCAATATCAAGACTATAAAAATCTTCAAATTGATTAATCTTGTAATCAAAGTTTGGATATAAAGTTGATTCCGGTTTACTACTCAAAAGGGTCCAACTAGTTAGATCAAAGGACTGACTGCCTTGTACTGACTTTGTGGCAGAATAATAATTGCCAGAAAAACGTACAACCTGACCAATTTCATAACTAGTAAATTTTTCCCAATCAACTATCGTTGCTCTATCAAATATAAATCCTGGACTAAAAAAGTCTCCATTCCAATTTTTAGTTCTGAATCCCTGAAGTTTTACTCTACGCTGACGATAACCTGTTTCAATATCATATATAACATCATTAAACAGACTATAATTGTTAAAAATTAATGCATGTTCTTTTTGAACAAGATTTAATTTGGCAAAATATATACCATCCGTGGTATTCACCGTTGATATTGTGAAGTTTCCATCCGATCGAATCAACGTAAATCTATTTTGTAGGAATGGTGATCCATCTGCTCTAAGCAAACTATACTCATAAAATTTATTGAGTATGTTATCAACTATTCCAGTATTTGAATAAAAGTTTAGTTTATTTGCAAACGGACTCAGAGTTATAACTGAATTGGTTGTCCAATTCTGAGTTGTCCAGAATAAAAATTCTTTAGCACTAAGTGTCCAATCAGAAATTTCACCTAAATCATTTATAAAGTCATCAAATATAAATCCATTAGATACAAGCCAACGCTCATAACCGATAATAAAATCATATACTTCTTGAATAGTTTCAAAGGTGGTCCCATAGGGAACATTCTTTGCAGTATCTGAAAATAACGAGCGAGTAGATACACTTATTCCACCGGTCATTGGCAAATAAGGAAGACTTTGATAATAAGACATCACGAAGTCTACACCACTATTGTGCTTCTGTTTTGACCGATAGTACCTGTCCATATAAAATACAATCTGATCAAGATCATATATAGTATTTGCCTGCCAATTTACAAAATTTTCGGATCTACCTCCAGAAACTTCAAGTCGGTCAGTTGCAACTGGTACTGGCTCAAATACTGTAAAGTATGGTTCATATTTGTCATAACCTCTAACAGAGAATCCCGTGAGAGTCTTTTGTACTATTATTCCAGAAATTCCCAAAGTCTGTATAGGTGAACTTTGATTAAAAAATATCTGATAGTCTTCAGATGGCAATAATACTCCAGGATATGGACTCGTAGGATCTATAGAGTCAATTGAGATTTGAAGTTTGTCTTTGCTTACAAATCCGCCTAATTTTACCATCAAATTATAGGTTATGTTGGACAAATCATTTTTTAAGGTGGTAAGATATTTTACGTCATTCATTAGTCCGCGTTCAATTACAAAAACACTATAACCAGAAGCAAGTACCCTAGTGCCGTTGACAACGTCACGATATAGAGAAACCTTTGACAAGTTTAAAAACTGATGACTTTTTCCATACTTATATTGATTAAACTTATTTGCTATCAACCTATCAGGATCAAACATAAAAGCTGCATAATCGGCCGGCTTAGTAAGCGCTGCAACAATTTGATAGATAAATGGCCAATAACTACTCTTTCTCCATGAGGTTTCGGCCGGACCTTGGTCTCCCACTATCCAATCACTGTCAATATTAATGCTTCTGATATTAATAATTCTTTTAGGATCACCAGGATTAATTATAGCAGTTGTTACCAGTCCAGTATCTGTTGGACTTAATAAATTACCACTATCATCAACTGGAATAAAATTAGACAATCCTGGTCTTGAATACAAAGAATGTGTTCCTGCGCGATCACCACTTGCAATCTTGCCAGATTCCAAGTCATTCCAAAGAATTGTATTTCCACGAGTATAAGGAGAAGGTCCATACTCGGTATTCCACCATTCAGGTTTTTCAGTAAATCCTAGCATTTCCCATGGATGAGTATGAGGACGATCAGTGTCATAGAAAAATTTATATATTGCTCGCCAGTGTCCTGGCATTCTACGCTTGTGTATTCCATCAATCATTCCAGAATAATTAAATGTAAACGTATCCAACTGATCAAATGTATTATTAGTTTGATAATCTACCCCAAAATTACCTGCCCACTTTAATATATCGGGAGTAATAATATCGGTAATCTCATTTATTGAATAGTCAGTTGTTCTAAATGCACCTGGAATAATTGAGTTTATGTCAATCAAATGTCTCTTATAATCTGTTTTTATATTATTATAAACACGAATTTCAAATTCTAATAAAACATCATCTCTATAGTCGCCAAATGCAAGAGTGATACTACCATCATGCCCCTGAATAACCAAACGAGGATCACCTACATATGTGTCATCATAGAATTTTGCTGGAGTATATTTAGGATAAAGACCCAATTTTGTAGGTGTAGGAGGAACAAAATTGCCTACAGTACTGGAATAGTCAGAAACTAAAATAATATCACCGGATGAAAGAGGAACTTTAATCGTAAAACTTGCAGAAAATCTATCAATAATATAATCTCTGCCACTGATCAATAACACATCATTCAAATATATCAAAATTGATCTTTCGCTCAGGACTGTATTATCAAAAATACTCTCCAAACTATAAATTTTGTTCCTTGAATCAGTGACTGTATATGATCTATCACTATGATTTTTGCCATAAGCAATCATATCTGAAAAATTATACGAAACTGAATTGTCTTTTACCAGATTTAGTGAGGATATTGCTAAATCTAGAATATCCCTGGGAAATAAATCGTAGGAATTTCTCAAATCAGTAATACTTCTAAGGAGATTGGATTTAAATTGATTATAATCTTGTGCAACCTGTCTTACAGAATCAATTATACTGTGTTGTTTTGTTCCTAAAAAGTAATGAGCAAAACTCACGGGATTGGAATGACTTACTAATTTAGATCCATATTTTCCAACATTTGATAAATCTCGCAAGTTTCCATTTCCTGGAAAAACTCCAATAAATTCAGGACTATTATAGGCAATTGTTCTGACGTGATCACTTAGTTCAGCATATGTAAAATTGCCAATAGGTCCATTTAATGGATTGTCGGTTAAATTACTAGGTATTTCATAATAACCATGATCATTAGAAGGTTTTTTAGTAAACAGTTTTATTAAAACTCTATCGTCCACTGAAAATGATTTTTCTACTACAACATATGCTCTATCTGAATCTCTTGCTATTCTAAAATCAATATAACGACGCTTTTTGACATCATTGACATATAGATCAATCTCAAGATCAGGTGTATAGCCAGGCTCGTCAATTGCAATAATTTGAACGTATATGATTTCTGAATCAATCACTTGATATTGAATAATTGGAATATGTAGTTCGGACTGTTCTGTCCACACATCTAAAAATGATTCTGTACCATCGGCGTATGTTATCTTTAGATAATTGCCAGCGACCATTCGATCTTCGATCTGATTATTGACCGATAATGCAAACGTATCCGTCATAAAATCATTATTGAACAGATAGTCGCCTTGATTTGCTATATTTTTATATTTTAATGGAAAATTTAAAATAGCATCTTTTGAATTATTGGTATCCACTGCGTAACTAAACACATTTGTTCCACGAAATGTGGAATTATATACGGCCTGGTCAGAAAAACTAATTCCATCATCGTCAAAAACATCAAACTTAGGAAATTGATTTAACGCAACACGCTGTTGAGAATATGTCCATTCAGTGCCGTTAAACCACCAATTTGTTCCCTTATATGTTTCGCCACGAAGAACTACCAATGAAGAATTGTACTCAGATACAGTATCCAGAGTTTCTACCAAGTCTACTACTTGTTTTCCGTTTACAGTAACAAAGTTAACTTCAAAAATCTTACCACGAGTTAAAGGATCTTTGTCTGCATTAAAAATTACTCTAAAACCAGGTTCAACCATTACTTGATCAATATAAAATCCAGGACTGTTTGCAAATGCCGAAAGAGCATCAACTGTAATTGTATCAATAAGATCAACTGTTTGTTTGGTAGTTGCACCAAAATTATAAAGTCTTAATCCAGAAACAAATTCAACAATAGGGCGCCTTGCTTGTTGAAGAGAAGAATATTCTGGTTGAACTCCGTTAGCAAGAGCAGTAGCTTTAATCACGTCAACATGGACCCATCGATTATATCGACTCCATGAATTTCTATCGGGACTTGCTCGGTTGATTGTAATATATTCAGGCAAAAGAGGAACATAACTAAAATCATCAAATGGATATTGATCAAATGGAGTAGCATCAAAGTTAACATTCAAATTAGTAGTAGATATACCAACAGTCTTTAGTTCGTTATAAGGAACAAGAGTGATATATGTGCCAACTCCCTCTACTATGAAATCATTTTCTGCATACTCTTCGGGCATAACATTGCCCACGAATCTAACTTTCATGCCATTTGAGAATTCTACCCCGCCAATAGACGAATAAGTCTTTTTGCCTATAATATCCGCAGAAACATCTAAGATCGAATTTTCTATTGCGCGCTTTACTACAATTTGTCCAACGCCGTAGAGATTTCCTTCTGGAAAATAAAATAAATTATCAGGAGTAGTGTCATCAATTGTTAAAATAAGTCTACCTTGTTTAACACCCTGATTGGTAGCTCCTCTATATAGACCAACTTCTCCAGGAACATATCCGGTTTTTATATAAAATGGATAGTCACTGTTAACATCAAATACATAGGTAGATCCTCTATATAAAGTTAACAAAGGAGATGTTGATAGACCATCTGGAGTAAAAATCAAACTTTTACCATCAACTGAATCGGTTACTGTGTAGGAACTAATAGTCGATGCTTGCTGGCCTGCAATTTCGATAGTGTCTGGACCATTTGGTAACCAATAGTATTGTCCATAATTAATAAATTTATCCCAATCTATACACGGATCATATGAGAACGATTTTGGCCTAAATAGTCTATCTAGGTTAGACACCTTAGCTCCATTAAATTTCAATTCATTAATTAAATCATCATATGTAGACGAATATGTTATATTCAAATTTGGATCTTTTATAACAAGAGACGGCTCTAATTGATAGCTATTTCTCAATGTGCCATTAGAATCGAGGTATATATCTTTTGCAGGATCATAATTTAAACTGAGCTTGCTTCCAACAAATCCGTCGAGACGTTCTAATTGTGGCTCTTGAATAAACTGATCAAGGGTACTCGCTAAAAATTTTGCATTTTTATCTGTTTTATGATATCCCGGCAACAGATCAACAGTCCTACGTACATTTGAAGGATTGTTTATATCCACTGGATTAATAAATTCTTTATTGGTCATTATTAATTGCTCACATTCGTATTGTTTATAATTGGGGAGATAGCGTTAATTTGATTTGAAGTAACAGCATCAATGATATCAATGTCATCGATTGTTGCTCCACTTATTAATATCTCATTTGACTGGCATGATATTTCAAACAAACTTCCAAATGGTAAACTAGGATTTTTAGGAGTTATGATAAAGTTAATGATATCAGGAGATACATATATCATCACAAATGCAGACAGTTCCGTAAAGTTAAAGGTTTGTCCAAAATTCCAATTGTCCAATCTAAAAAAAGTATCTATTGCATAAATTATTCTAGATTTTAGATAGTTATCACTTGTAATTCTTTCGGGATTGCGCACCGCTTTAAATGTTGCCTGTAAATTAGGCGAGGCTGTGCTACCAAATAATATTTTATAATTTGCAGGATGATATACCAATGTATCAGATATTGACTTTATAGGATCCAATGTTGCCGAAAAATCGTTTTCCAAGCTTTGACTAGTTGGCGCAGGTGGCATCATTCCACCATTTACTAGGTACTGACGGAATGCGGTGTCATAACTGGCCGTTAATACATAAACATCAATAATATTACTTTTACTAGGGTCAATTCGTCGTTCTTCACCACTATTGTGCATATAGTGAAATTTAATACCAGATCTACCAGGTCTAGCAAAATATGTGTTGTTTAATATAAAAGATCCCGAGGCATCATATTCTTGAATCACATCAATGTCGTAAAAATAGTAAAGTTTTCCTACAACTGGTGAATTGACTTCATCAGAGTTTTGGTACGAAGTTATCAAACTCTGGTCGCTCAATAATTCATATCTACTACCATCTGATAATATTTTAAAATAAACAAATTTATTACGAGTTTTATTAGGATCAACTATATCAATAAATGCATCAGGAGTATCTATTTGTCCGTCGTTATTGGCGTCATAAAAACTTACAATTACTTTTTTAGGTTCAATATATCCATCGGGTTCAATTATAGTACTTTCTATTTGCCAGCGATAGTCCATACTGAGTCCTAGTGTTGATGTTGATACATTTGAATTAACTGCCAATACATCAATCTGATCTTTAATTAATGTCCGAGTGACGTAGTCATAGTTGACATTATTATAATCAACAAAAAATGCAGTTTGATTAGCACTTTCAAATATATATTCCAATAGTCTATGAGTTACAGTATAACCCGTTCCATTCCACTCAAATGCAATCATCCAGCTAGAATCTTTTTGAGAATTTGTAACATCTTTTTGATAAATCAACGAAAATGCATTAACTAAATCCAGATTACTTTCTAGAATAACAAACCACTGCCTAGAAAGTCTATCAAAACTCAGTCCAAAGTTTCTTTGTACCATGCAAAGATTTGAAATTTGTGTTTCAAACGCATAATTAAAAACACTCACGAATGCCGGGATAACTTCTATCATCTTGGCAGAAGTAGGTATTTTTCCAGACAGGATAATTGGTCCCGTCCCATCGTTTAGTTTACCTTTGCCGGAATTTGCACCATCTCCAATAACTTGAATTACCTTGGACCAAATATATGTAGGTGTTCTATTAGGTTCAGATATAGTAGGAGGAGTTATATTAAATTTAATCAATGCTCCAGTGGTTATGTAAATGGCACTACTAGAGCCAAAATATCCAACCGGTACCGGAATAGAAGTCGAGGTATTACTTATGTAACCAGTTGTCTGATTAGGCAAATTGGTAACAGCCTCCCATGCGTATGTGAAGGATTCTAAATTAGGCCGAGAATAGTTTTCATAATAGAAGTTTCTAAAACTACCAGATGCAACAATTGGCTCAATTCTTTCTTTTATCACTGCGAATACTTGATTTCTAGTGGTAAACTTAAAAGTAAATGATACCTTTTTATTTTCTTTGTAGAGAATTCCATCATGTGCAAAAATGTCAGTGTTTGAATATCTACCACTAATGTCTGACAATTCAAAATACTTGGATATTCCACTAGAAACACGGTTGATACTGGTGACCTTCAGCACGTTATTACTGGCACTAAGAGGACCAATCGAATAATCTTCCGCTGTTATCATTCTATTTTGTAGATAATAATTTTGAGGAGCATTTGTTTTAATGTTATCAATTGTCTCCGAATTACTACTGTTTGACACTGTATTTTGAAGAGACAGGGTTAATGTTAATTGATGTGTTGCACCCATTTTGTTAGTATATGGAATATTAACATTGATACCAGACATCTGATCAGGAGTAATTGAATAATTCTGTCCGTTACTTTGCCTATAAAATACTATAAAGTCGCCTTTAGGCAAATTGCCAAAGCTACCGTCAGCAAAATTCAAATCTATCTGATCATTATTTCTACTAGTAACCGAGTATATCGTTCGTATGTTTTTAGAAATATTGTTATATACCACGTTGTTACCAACTAGTCCATCAACTCGTGTCCATAATGTATCATAAGATCCGTTTGTGCCCAATTGCCATAGCCAAACATCATCGTTATTGACACCATTTGCATTTATTCCAATAATTTCGTTTGGCACAGGCGTAGGCACACTGAATGCACTCGATGACATTGATCCCTGTCTAAAATAGACAAAGAATCCAGTATTAGCTGATCCAGTACCTTGATTGTCGTTTTGATACACCAATGAAAATGCCGAACCTAGACGAGGTGTTTGCTCATATATGTAATTTTTGCCAGTAAACTCAGCACCAGTGATTTCAAATGTCATCTGTGTTCCATTTATGGACTTTGATAGACTGTAAATTGAAAGATCATCTGATCGACTATTAAATCTATATTGTTCCGCACTAATGCCATTTAATGTAGCAGTATCATCAGGAAGTCCAAAGACTAATCCTGGAGTCATAGCAGAATTCATGATGTTAATAAATTGCTGATACCAATTATTATTAGAAGAATCATTCCATGCAACTACTTGATTTGCCAGATTAATACCGTTAGAATCTATGATATTATCAGTTGTTCTAATCGAAGTTATTTTCAATAAACCACTTGCCGGAATATTTCTCTTGGGATTATAGCTAATCAATTGAGCCAATCGAAGTACGCTATCTTTTCGTTGAGCAGTCTCTAGAAAATTTTCCCGAGCATTGAGATCAACTCGAAAGCTTAGATTTTGACCAACATACGCAATAAGATCAACCAATGCTATATATTCACTAGAATTTATATAGTCATTAAACTCTTCAGGATAAGTTTCCTGAAGATATGCAATCATAGTCCTACGAAGAGTATCAAAATCGTAGCTTTGAAAATCAGCATTACTAGAGTTTTGATAAAGTTTAGTCCAAGTCTCTGCAACGAGTAATTGTGCTTTAGTTGAGGGTATCATATGTTATATTTTCCTAGATAACATATTTATTGAATGGATTAACTATACATATTATTGTCGTGTTATATTTCCTGAATCTTTATTAAATCCAAGCTTGATGTCCTGTGTTAAATCTAGCTGCTTGTAATAAAGAGTTGCCTCCAATAGAAGTCCATATTCTGCTTCGGAAATATTGACTCTAGTAGGCACCACTCTAGGATCATAATTCAAAATATTAGTGATATCATCACTGATTCTCTGCTTAACATCATTTGTAAATGGTTCATAAATCATTTCCCAAATCATTGTACCAAATCCTGGATCCATGACTCTTTCACCTCTGCGAGTTTGAAAAATATTAATAATATCTTGTTGAATTAGATCAAAGTCATATATTTTACTAGACAATCGAGTGCTATCAGCGGTGCTAAAGCCTTTATAAAATTGACTTTTTTGCACACTTTGCTGATTGCTTATATTGTTAGGAGTTATTATGATGTTTTTATAAGGCATACATTATTTACTCTTAGGCTGATATCGTTCCGCCGCCCTGTTTATAATAGGTTTGAACGGCTGCTAGGGATTTTCCACCCTGATTATAGTTGTTACCTGGTAAACTTGCCCACACACTGGAAACTTTCCTAGTGGCATTAGCTATTCTTCCAGCTTTAACGTCATCCAGTGCTCCCTTCTGTTGAATCAATAAAACAGCAGCTTTATCCTGACTAGCTGGACTAAAATCCTTCAATGAAAGAGCCTTTTTTACAGAATCCCATGTACTAGCTAAAAATTGATATGCGCCTGCTGCTGTTGAAGTTATTGGTCTTCCTTTGACCGATGCTGTATTCTTAATTCTAGGATGATCTGCAAATCCACTAAATGTTTTACCGGTAAACATGGTATTATATCCATTTGCACCGCTTGTGCCCTCACATACCCTAATTGTCCACAAGAATGCCGCAATATTATCTTGCTCAACATTCCCAGTTTTAGTAGGAGGCGTTCCAACTGACGGTGGCACATTGTAGTTAACTGATTGATTTCCTCCACCAACACTAACATCTAGATTTCCTGGACTAAATTGATCAGGGTTAATATTTTCATGATGATCCCATGGCTCATGTGTTGGCGCTCGCTTCATAATAGTAATCACATCTGCGGCCTTGTATAACTCTGCGTTTGCCCATCCTTGAGTACTATCACGATTAGGCAAATTAAAGACGGTCAGTGGCGAAGCCGATGAGGCAGAGGATGGACCAGTTGCAGACGCAGCTGGAGCACCATTCATATCTATCATGCCAGCAGTTTCTTTATGATGTGAACTTGTAACATTTGAAGTACCAGAAGCACTGACTTTCCAGTCTCCTCCTGAACTCATATTAAACTCGCCACCAGCACCTTCATAAATTGAAGACGCTAAAATGTGAATATCTCCATCCGCGGTTTGATACAAAGACGATCCAGTACGTATATTCACATCGGATTCAAAAGTCAACTGGCCTCCTGCGGAAACATTCAATACATAATCTTTTGCAACATCCATATGATAAGTGCCGCCAACGGAGACATTCATGTTTCTTTTGCATTCTAGATTTATATCCCTGTCCGCTAGAAAATTAAAATCTTGTTGTGTATGGATACTAACACTATCCTCTGCATACATATCAATTTTGCCGTTGGATGTCAATTCTATCCAGGCAGTTCCTTTACTATTTCCGATATATATTAAATCTGAGCTATTGTGTAATAGAATTTGATGACCTGTTCTTGTTCGAATGCGTAATAATTCATTTTTTCCATCTCTGTCGCCATCATCCATGACAAGCTGATGTCCACCAAGTCTACTTACCGGCAATAAAATGGTTCCAGCGCCTGAAGTAAATCCTGCTGATTTAAGTGGAGAATTCACATCAATTGGTCCAGGAGTACTAATTCCAAATACCTGACTTGGAACTTCTCTTCTAGCACTACTAGAAGTAACTCCACGAACATCATCAACTAATAAACCCTGTTGAACTAATCTATCGGCAAATGGATGTATCGGCTTGGTAAACGTGTCTGGAGTAGGATTGGATAAATCACGAGTACTTTTTAGAAACTCTGCAACAGGAACATTTCTAGTATTGTATTGACGCAATTGATCATCTGTCATTGCTGAATACTGACTAGCTGCTATTCCCGGTACCATGTGATTTTGATACATATCTGGTATGCAACCAATCCAATAGCCCTGATTTATATCACCTGCAATGAAAACGACTAGAACCGTACATCCGATATCCGGTGGAACCATCCACATTCCATAAGATTTTTGAACATCATTAAAACTCGCAGAGTTATTACCTTCAAATTTACTAGATGTTGCTCCAAAAAATGGACTACAATATCTTACAATTATATTGGAAGATTCAGTTTCTGCCAAACCAGGAATAGCTTTTAATAATTGAACTTGTAGAGATCCCATGAATGTAGTATCTAAATGATTCGTAACTCTTGCAAGATATGGTCCTGGATTAATGTTCGACCTATCAGAAGAGCGTGTATCAATTGCCATATTAAGTACTTCCCTGGATATTATTGTTCTGTATTAATTTCACCAATGGACTCTGTGATTGTTTACTGCCAAGTGCGGATATTACAGTATTATCTAGAGATGAATTTACAGGAGTTGATCCCATTTGTAGAACTGATTTAATCGTTAGCGCGCCACTTTCTACCGAACCTAGTCCAACCGATGCTGGCATGACTCCTGATACAGCATTTTGTGCTCTAGATCCTACAGAATTAACAACTCCAACTGCTTCTCCGACTACATTATTGACTATACTATTTACTGTGCCTATATTATCTGATAATCCTTGAACTGCTCCAGAAATTTTATCAAGTCCTGATGAAAGACTTCCCACTGAGTTTGTAATTTTATTAATATCAGTAAGTGCAGGAAGATTGGTCAAATCATTTAATGTACCCGATATACTACCAAATGAATTTATAATACTCTTGAGCGCAGGATCAGGCAAAGGTTTAGGTGCAGAAACACTCGGCTGAGCTGGTGGCAAATTTGGTATGTTATCCTTGGTGATGAATTTAAACATTAGACCTTTATTTCCTAACGTTCCAAAATCAACGTTATCAGGAATCAAACTAGAAATCTTTTTCAATTCACCTGTAATCTGACTGCCAACTGGACCCAAAAGACCGGATATTTTGGATGTATCTATTCTCAATGAGTCTGCAATTGCAAGTGGATCGGATAAACTAGAGTTGAATGCTTTACTAATTGCATTCGTAACGTCTCCCACTGTATCATCAACCTTGCCAACCACACTGGATATACTTTTATTGACATCTGATACAATACTATTAGCTGAACCACCTGCCGCTGTTATCTGTGTAGCAACTGATGTTGCCAGTGCAGTGGAAGCATCGGTCTCATCTATACCTATAGTTCCACTAATCGACCTACTGACAGCTGTTATTGCAGAAGCGGATGGATTGGGTGAAACAATAGTTGAATTAAATAATTCCGCGGACACAGATATCTTTTTGTCAATATTGTCAATTCCACCACTTAGTTGGTTTGCCAATTCTCCAGCTTGGCCTGCAAGTCCTGAAAAATCGGATACCAAACTTTTGGAAAAATTTCCAACACTTCCAACTGCGTTAGAAAGTGCGGCTTCTGCATCGGTCGCAAAATTGATAAAGTTATCAACTGGATTTGGTAAACCTCTGGATAACATATTCAGTATTCCCAGGGAATCCTGCCGAATTCCAGTAGCCTGAACATCTGTTGGCTTGGTATCTTCTGTTTTTTGTTCTCCAGGTAAAGGCGAATTTTTTAGTGAATTAGGAAGAACTTCAGGTCCTCCAGGATCAGCCTGTCCGGGAATTCTTAAAATGTTCAGTTCTTGTGTAAATACTCCGCCTTTGAAAGTGCTTGTCAATGTATTTACCTTATACAATCCGCTAAATGGTAACAATGGACCAAATTCAATCAATCCGGCATTTCTACCTGTAGTTGAAATGTCAATTGGATTCCTATAATTGATCTGTATAAAAATGTCGCCTTGAGTAACAGCTGCCTGTCCATCTTCTTTAATCATTGTGGTACCGGTTTTACTATTATCCAATTTCAAATTTTCAGTAACACTACCACCACTAACTAGAAAATACGGATCACCTAAAATTTCCATATTTCCAGAAATCATAGAAACACTGTTTAACACAGCATCATGCATTCCCCTTGCAAGTCTCTGATATGGATCAGACAGTTTTTGTCCAGTCGCAGGAGATACCTGAGAGTTTGAGGTCCGGTCTGATTGCATTTCAGCAGATGGAACAACATTTATAGGTTTGGAATCACTTTTTGAGTTGATTGATATAGCACTATCGGGTTGTTTAACCTCTACTGTATTATTCTTGGATGCAGCAGCGGGAGTTGAAGATACTGAAGATTTATTTCCAAGCATATTTGGAAGTGCTTCATAATATAACTTATCAAACTTTAATTCAAATTTTATTATATCTGTGTTTTTTCCAGAATATATATAATTGTATTCACGTTTTACCTGATATCGCACAGGAGACATATCTATTTTAGACTGTCCATAGCCGGGAACTTCTGTATATAACATCCTAAAGGGATTCAATACATACCGATAGATACTATAATATCTATTATTTTTAATATCAAATTCACCTCTATCTACTTCCATTCCAATGCTAAAATAAGTTATGTATGGATCTTTACTTTCTTTTGCTTTTTCTATTTGCGTTTGTAAAACATTAACTCTTACATATTCACTGTGTAATATAATTGCAGTAATACAGTCATTAATACTATGATTTGCACTAAATTTAAATTGTTGGGTTTTTGCACCGGTTTTTGGATCTGGTTGGTTTGTTGGCTGAGTTCCATCCGCCGTTTTTGCCACTCCTCCTTCTGGTTTTGCTCCAACATATCCTTTAGTTAGTGCAGGATCTGAAAAATTGAATATATTAAGATCTGACAATCCCTGATTCATTTTTTCCTTGATAATATCGTTTTGATAACTGTTTGATTCGCCATTAGAAGAAGTCACTCCTTGTCGTGGTGAATATAGCATCGCATTCATAACATCACTTGGTGAAGCGGCCGTTGCAAATTTAGGACAAGAAATTTCATAAATATCATGTTTAGGATCAGTTTCACCTTTTGTTTTTTTTGCATTGTTTTTTACAGATGTGTTTATTTCTTTAAAAAGATTACACAAAACTTCACCTACTGTACTTCCTCCTACAGAAAGATCGGTTAGTAGAATAGAGGCATTTCCAAATGCAAGTTGATTTGGCGGAGTTGCTTTACACCGATACTTGGTACCAGCTTCGGTAACAGTAACATCAATTGTAGTAATTTGAATAATAAAATACCGAGTACTTTTTGGTATAATTTCAGGTACAAGTTCATTAACCGGAATATCATCTCGGTAGCCAATAAATTCCACCTTTAGCGCAAAGATTGCGCCATTCATGTAAGTGTCATAACCGGCTGCAACCGCCGCAACCTGTAGTGCTTCAATAAATCCGTTCATACTATACGGTTCTTGTACTACAAAGTCAATTCCATGTGCTTGGGTTGAACCCGCTTCTTCTGAACCCGCTGTTACAATACTTTTAATTTCTACTTCATCTATGAATAGATCGAATCTTCCTGGACTGGATTTGTTAAACGAATCAATCAATTTTTTGTTCAATTCATCGTCAATGCCTTGTGTTCCTTTGCCCTTTGATGTCAACACAGTATATTTCTCTATACTTTGTTTTACCCTGTCTAGATCAACTGGAGAATTTGTAACATCCAGTGGCAAACATCCAATTGTAAAATTATAATTCCACGAATTGTATTGATTTAGAATGTTATTTTCTGAAGCGAGTGTAAATTTTTCAGGAATAGGATTACCGGCTGCTTGTGTACTCGTAGATGCAGAGGCAGAGGCCGTTTTTCGTGAAGTATTTGGTTTTCCAGTATCAACATGAAGATGGTTAAAGTGGTTTCTTACCTTCCAAAATACACGATATCCCGCCGCTTGCAATTTTGATTGCAATTCATCAAATCTTGCGCTATATTCTTTATTATTCGCTTCAAAGCCTGCTCCATAAATATTTACATCATACGCTTGGTTAGAATAGTGTAGGGAATTGGCTACGTGTTTTCCTAGTTCTATTCCTCCGTCGTAACCCCTGTGTCCACTTACTTTATAACCCTGATCCTTGAGCCACTTGCCAAGTGCTTCAATATCGTTCTTTGGAGGATTTACAGATGCCATAATTTTAAATTCCCAAAGCCCTGTTTATAGCATCTTTTCTAGGAATAAAGATAGTCTGACCAGGAACAAAGTCAAAAATTGAATCTTTAATTACATCTTTATTCCTAACGGCAAATACCCACCAAAGTTGCGGATCGCCATACACATCTGATGCGAGTAAATCAGGCCTATGCAGATGTCTACTAGTCAAGGTATACTGAGAGTCACTTGCCAATGCAGGAATATCAATGAAATTTAAAATATCAAGAATTCC
>Ga0114963_10000022_pt1 | contig 90793 bp, 95 predicted proteins | sample C_131016_EF_Meta_FD_87019 | JGI IMG/M metagenome (GOLD analysis project Ga0114963, IMG submission 87019) | Freshwater microbial communities from Lake Croche, Canada to study carbon cycling - C_131016_EF_MetaG | ecosystem: Environmental > Aquatic > Freshwater > Lake | place: Lake Croche, Canada... | reverse complement strand
CGCTGTTCCATGCGTCAGCAAATGTCTTCTTGGCTGCTACCTGCTGCTTGACGAAAGCATCCGTGAGCTCTGGCTTGATCTGCCCCACGATGGTTTCTGTGCTCATGTTCAGCGCACGGATCACTGATGGATACAGTGAATTGATGTCCACGCCGCCGATCCAGTCGTGCATGCATGGCTTGGGATCTGCCACGTAGGCACCCACCACCGAGCCGCCCATCTCTGCTTCCTCGTCCCAGCGCGCCTGCTTCTCTTCTTCTGTCTCGCGTATGCGTGCTGGTACCATTAGATCCATGTCATGCGCCGCGTTCACGATGGCCTGATCGATCAGCGCCACGGCGCCCATGGTTGTCTGCAGCAACACGCAGTTGGTGTGTGCGATGTTGTTGGCCAGCTCGATGAACTTGAGCTTGGCATCGATCTTGACCAGCAGCATCACATCCTGGCGTGAATATTCAATGAACTTCTTGAAGTCATTGTTGTAGAGCTGATCCAGCGTGCCTTCATACTGTGTCTTCTTCTCGCCCACCTCGTACTCGCCGATGGCATCCAATCGATACGAATGCATCTCGTGATAGGTGTGCTTGCGATACAGCTGCAGATAGTCCAAGTGGCAGCGCCCCACCAGATCATAGGTCACGGTCTCGCGGCCATAGCTCTCGTATTCTCTCTTCTTGGGATACTTGTTCCACAGGCACATGCGTGCTGTCTCTGACTTGCCCAAGACCTGCACGATGCGATTGTAGATGTAGGGAATGTCAAAGCCTTCTGAGTTCCACCCCGTGAGGATGTCACAGTCATCGATCAGCGTGAGGAATATGTCCAGCAGTTCTTTCTCGTTGGCGCACAGCATGGTGTCTGGGAATTCTGCGCAGATGTCTTCTGCTACCTGCTGGCTCATCTTGCGCGGCTTCAACACCAAGGTGAAGTTGCGCTCCATCCAGTTGAGATAGAGGCTGATGGCAGTGATTGGTGCGAACGCATCCTCGGGTGTGCTGAAACCGCGCAAGGGATCAAAGTCTGTCTCGATGTCGAAGAAGCCCACTCGCAGCTGCGGTGCTGGCGCATCGCGATAGTTGTCATAGAGACAGCGGAAGATAGGATTGATATCGCTCTCATGCAGCTTGCCCTTGGGCAGCACTCCCAGCTCGCGCTTGAATTCCTTGTCCTTGTTGGTCTGGAACTTTTCGAGCTTGGTGCCATGGATGCTGATGTACTTGCCTCGCTCTGAGGGCCAATATACCACGTATTTCGTTGGATGTTCTGTGAGCACTCTCCTGCCATCTGGCAAGCGTTCTGCTACAAAGATTGTGTTCTTCTCACGGTCGATTATCGCGTCGACGTAGCTCATTTTTACCTCCTTGCCGCTTGTGGCCGGCGAACCTTGCTAGCTGCTGACTTACCCAGTCAGACCAGGGTCTTGTATGTGTCACTATTGTACCAGCATGCGGCATCAGAAACAATGTCTCGCAGATCTTTTATTGGCGCCCAGCGCAGATCCCGAGCCACCGCTGTGATGTCAGCTTGAGTGCGAGCTCTGTCACCGAACCTACGAGGTCCTTCTTGGACCTGCACTGGCTTACCAGTCACTGATTCCACGGCTGCTATGATCTCTCTCACGCTGTAACCACCACCACCACCTAGGTTATAGACGTGATAGCCAGTGTTCTCGATGAGCCATGCCATGCCCATGACATGGGCGCGTGCTATGTCCGTGACATGCACGTAGTCTCTGACACAGGTTCCATCAGCTGTGGGATAGTCCGTGCCGTATATGGTGAATGGCTCACCTCTGATCTGGCTCTCCATGATGCGTGCTATGATGTGAGTAGCACCTGGTTCTTGGCCCAATCCAAGACCTGCACCCACGGCATTGAAATAGCGAAAGCTCACGGCGCTGAGACCATAAGCCCAGCACCAGTCCCTGATCATGATCTCGCCTATCATCTTGGTCCGACCATAGGGATTGATGGGATCAGGCAGCTGGTCTTCGCGGTTGGCATCGTGGTCACACTCGCCATAAACGCTGCTGCTGCTGCTGAAGATCAGTTTGTCCAGCTGCTCAGAGCGCAGGTGATCCAGCAGGCGCATGAGATTGACCACATTGTTCTGGTAGTAGGGCTGTGGGTCAGTGACGCTGGGACCGACCAAGCTGTTGGCTGCGCAGTGTATCACGGTCCAGGGTCTCAGCTTGGTCAGCGCTTGAAATGCTGCGCCGCTGCTGTAATCGTGTGGCACTATCTCATCTGCCAGCACAGCAGCGTGAGGCAGCTGTGCTGCTCGTCTGTCTATGATCAGCAACTTGTGCTGCGTGGTGCGCCTGATTTCCGCAGCTATGTGGCTGCCCACATAGCCGCATCCACCGGTTATGGCTATCCAGCTGCTCATGTCAGCTGCGGTTAGCGATCAGCAGGATCTCTTCGACTTCGTCCAGCTCTTCGCGGCCTTCTGCCAGCGCATCGCGGTTTTCCTGCATCTTGTAGGCAGTGCGTATGGCCTTGTTGAGCGTGGTCTTCTTGATCTCTAGCTCCTGTGCCACGGCATCTACCGTGTCACGGAGGCCTTCCTTCAGCGTTTCTACATCGCGCGTGATGGCCACGCCTTGATTAATCAATTCCTTGATCTTGGCCTTGTCGCTCTCGCTCAGGGTTCCGATGCTCATGTCTTGCTCCAAATGGTTGATGTCAAGCTATGTTAAGCTGCTAGGTCACTGTTGTCAAGCTGTGAGCTCTTGACCACCGTGGAGCTCTGGCTCAGCAAGAGATTGCTGCCAGTGCTAGTCACTGTCACGGTGTCGCTGCCCCAGAGACCATAGATCTGCACGCCGTTGTTCCATGGCAACCAAGTGACACCGTCCGTGCTGGTCCAATAGGTGTATTGCGTGAGATCGCTGTAGGCTCCGGCCACCCAGTGGTCCTGGAACCAGATCATGCTCTGGAACCAATAGCCAGATATCACTGTGGCTGTCCAGCCGATGCGATCATTGCTGTAGATCAAGCCGCCACTGCTGGCTGCTGCCAGTTGGCCGTCAGGGTTGCTGGCTATGCTAAGGAAATCACTGAGGCTGTGGTTGCCCTGGCTCACGGGCAGATCGGCGCTGTAATAGAAGTTGGTTCCCAGCACTGTGTTGGTGTTGCTGTCATAGACGCTGCCCAGCAGCATGCTGCTGGTTGGATTGATGAGATCACTCACAGCGCTGAAGAATGGGCTGCTCTGCCACACAGGTGTGCCAAGATCTGAGGTGTTTATGACCACACCCCGGCCACTGAAGTATAGCGTGCCTTGGTAGTCAGTCACGTCATACAATGGTCGGTTAACCAAGCCACTAGGGATGGCCACTCTCTGCCATGTGTTGATATCAGGAGCACCTGTGTTCACGTCCCAGTTGACGTTTTGAGTGAACCATATGTCCGGCTGACCGTTTACCTGTCCTACTGCTACCCACACGGTGCAGGGCACGCTGTCGACCATGATGTTTTCAAAATAGCGAACGTTGTGGAACCAGCTGTTGGCAAATGGATGTGTAAATGCTTGGTCCCAGCCATAGGGGCTGCCAGTCTCGTTGATCAGTATCTGTGCGATCTGATCGCCCAGCTCGTACTCGCCTGGCAGAGTGTTGTCATCGTTGTAGATCCGCGAACCAGCTAGCACAAACAGTGGCCGCGCACCGCTGCCGTTCTCGCCCCAGCTGATGCCCAGCGGTGAGAAGTTGCCCGCCAACAGCCTGTTGGCCTGCCATGTTAACAGATCTGTGCTTGTGGCGCTCCAACCAGTGTTGCTGATGGCCACGAATGCCGTGCCAGTGCTGTTGCCTGCCACACCCTGGGCTCGCATGTTTGGTGGGAATGGCTGAGTGATCTGGCTTGAACTGCTCCAGAGATAACCATCGGTGCTGGTAGTGACACCGCCCACGCCTATCACTCTGTCATATCTCTGTCCAGCACCAATCAGCAACGCCATGAGTCAGCTCCCTGCGGATATTTATGGGTCACTTTATACCGATCTTCATCCACCGCGTGTAGCTGTCATCGGGATCGCGCAGAGGTATCTCACCCAGGAACAGAGTTTCTGACAGCGGATATTCTTGATCAAACTCTCTGAGGCTGCGCACGGTGTTGAACCTGTTCTGTGGTTCGTGGCTGCGTCCCTGCAGCGCCACCAAGGTTCCCGTGGCTATGTTTGCCAGCCATCCTGCGTTGCGCATGTTGTTGGTGCTGCAGTTTATCACGCAGCTGGGCGGCTGTAGGTCATAGACCAAGCGATTGGCATCGCAGGCCAAGCTGATCAATCTGCCGCTGTGGTAGAGGCGGGGTAGCAGCCTTTGGCTGGTGCGCAGATAGCTGCTGTCTAGATCAACATCAACCATGACCCTGAACGGCACGTGCTTGACCAACATGAACAGAGCCATGTTGCCGTACCAGCTGCCCAGATTGTATACCTTGTTGAAACGTGAGATGTCCTGGTCCTGCATCAGCTGCTTGAGCTGCCTGCAGAGCCATAGCTTGCTGAGCATGAGGCTGCGAGCGAAGCTGCCATCCAGTGTGAGGGGAGCGCTTTCTGTGATCATATGAATATTTAACTGATCACAGCTGTCGCACCATCATCCTCATGGGATCTTCCAAGCGGCGGTCGATGCGCTTCACGCTGAAGATGCCTTGGCTGGGAAACGGAGCATAGTCATAGACGAAGTTGTGTGGCTGCCAGAAGGTCACGGGCCGTCCAGCACATATGTCCTCTATGAAGCTGCGATCGGCCAGGAAGTGCTGATCATGCTTGAACGCACAGTAGGGATGGCTGTATGGGCTACCCTGGGTGAGGTCCCAGGCCAGCGTGGGAAACAGGCTCTCTTCCAGAGCCACAGGCAGCATGAGATCAGCTAGGCTCCAGCGCCGCATGATCCATGCGCACATGTCGTGGAACAGACTGCGGCTGTACCAGCTGCCTTCCAAGAGGTTGCCTAGATAGCTGCGGAATCCCGGTGCCAGCTGACGCACGTGGTTCATGGGCGGCCACAGTGGATCCACTGGCTGCGTGTCTGGCGTGAACCATGCGCTGTGGTCATAGGCGCTGATGTGTCCTGGCATGCCTTGGCGTATCAGCAGCTCGCTGGTGTGCATGATAGCCATCCTATCAAAGCGAAGACCAAGCCCTTCTGCCTGCAGGAAGCTGCTCACATGCGTGGGCACTTGGCTGTGCGCGTGTGCCGTGGACCATCTCTGTGGATTGACGTAGACGTTGGGCAACTGGCCTATGCTAGCATCAAACCCAGCCCAGCTGGCACTGACATGCAGCATGATTGGATGTTCTTGGCCCGCGAACCGCCGCACGTTGACTATGGTGTCACGTATGGTATCGTTGCTCTCATGCACGGGTATGCTGAATAACACTGTGGTCATGGCGCAGTTTAACACGCAAGCAAGATTAGATCAATTCTGCTGCTCGAGATCCTTGAGGAAACCGTTGATGTCTGCTTCGCTGTAGCCCAGCAGTCGTCCCAGCTCTCGGTGATAGTCTGCGGTGGGGTTCTGGCCATTCTTGTTCATGTCATAGATCAGCTGGCCTATGCGCTTGACTCTGGCTTCCTGCCCAGGCTGTCCTATCACATAGTAGCCGACATCCATGTTGGGCAAGCGCCATTTCTGCTTGATCCAACCATAGAGTTCCATGTTGGGTTCGTACATCTCTTCGTACTGGCCCATGTCGAGGAAGGTCACAGCAGGCTTGGTGCGTGCCTTCATCATGGCCAGCTCGTTCTCAGGCGTGCCATGCGGGGGACTGCCTTCTTCCAGCGGGTTCTTGGTGACCATGTACCACATGTTGGTGCCAGGAGGGAACTCAAAGCGTGGTTCTCCCTTGACCCTGGCCTGTGCCATGGCTGCCTTGAAATGGCTCTCCCACCACTTGCGATTGCGATAGTCCTTGATACCCAGATAGCTGCGAGGATCTTCCTTGCGCAGAGCCTGCCATTGATCAGCAGTCATTGGTTCTTCAGACTCGTGTGCCTTGGCACGACCACGGCGCATGTTTAACTGCCAGCGTGCTAGCTGGCCTTTGCGACCTGATGCCTTTGCGGCTTTTTCCAGCTGTGCTATGGTAGCATGCTTTGGAATACCGTGACGACCACTGTCACCCTTGCGACCCGGACCCTTGCCGTCTGCGAAGTTTTCGTTGATTGTAGCTTTGTCTATGATCTTGATCTCATCAGCTGGTATCAGCTTGGCAGGGATAGTCTTGGCACCGGCTGCGGTGTAAGCGTGATATCTGTGATGCCCGTCAAGCACTTGATAACCGCCCTCATATCGCCTGACCAATATTGGAGGCAGGTCGCTGCCTTTGCCTGACTTGATCAGCTTGACCATTTTTTCCATGTTAGCACTGCTCTTGGCGCTTTTCATCTTCTCGTCTGGTTCAAATCCCACGAGTTTTGACAATGGTACCTGTATAACCGGCTTGCCTTTGCCCGCTGAATCGTCTACCTCGGCACCATAGTAATTTGGATCTGTGTAGAGAGTTATCTTGCCTTTGCCATCTGCGAAGTTTTCGCTGAGGTTGTCACCTATCATCCATACCTTGGCTGGAATCTTGAGGATGTAATTGGCATATCCCAAGCGTGTCTTGCCACCGATCAACCACAGCCTATCGCCTGTGTTGAGGATGATTGGCATCTCCACGGATCGTTCACGGAAGGCTTGTTCAGCTCTGGCCGCCTTGCCAGGTCCGCCTGGGTCTTGGTCTGATCTCAGAGCATGCATCAATGATGCTTCATCATGTGGAGAGTTCTCTATGTCAAGTGAGTGATCTGCGGGAATCGTGACCACCCTTCCCTGTTGTGCTGTGCGTAGCCAAGTAGCCTTGTCAGGGAAATGCTGCTGTAGATACTGCCGTACTTCGTTAGGCACGCCGGCAGCCTTGGATTGGAACGGTATCTCTTCCCACTCAAAATCAAGGTTTGGTTTGGTCCATGTGATTTGCTTGTCTTGTTCTTCTTCATTGACTGGTTTGGCATCCAGCGCGATCCACGCAGGACCCTTGTAACCATCTGGGAACTGCTTGAAGTGCTGTATGGTCCTGTGCCAGCCTTCTATCAGCTCATACTGATCGCCTACCTTCTTGAGTATCACGGGTTCATCCCTGACACCGCCTTGCTGTGCTGCCAGCGTGGCTTGAGTGGCATGGCGTTCAGCATCCTTGGGAATACCATAGGGATTTACAGTGCCGCCTTGTCTCTCCTTGATGCGGCGCACCGTGTCTGGATCCAGGCTATCAAACGTGAAATGGAAATCTGGCACGAACTTCCAACGCGTCTGTGGAGTCATGCCCTCACCATCCAGGGTGCGTTGTATCACAGTCTTGGGATCATCGCCGCTGGCAGCCCACTCGCCTCTGAAATGATTGTACATCCAATCACGCACCACATAATCGGGCCATGCAGGCAGATAGCTCTTGAGCCATTTCAAAGCAGCATCACGAGTCTCGGTGAGCTTGCCAGCACCCATGCTCTTGTCAAAGCTGGCAAACTCTGGCCATTCGTGGCCCTCGCGCCGCAGCCTATCGATTATCTCTGACACGTCGCTGCCCCGCCCACTCTTGTAGAGCTTGAGCAGGCTGCGTATCACTTCTGCCTTGTCATCTTCCACGTCAACGAAATCTTCCAGATAATAGTGCAGTCCCCAATGTTCCATGGCCCCCAGTGACTGCACCACCTGCAGCAGAGACGAATACCGAAGGTCCTTGCTGACCAGCCTGTTGATCAACAGGCTCTTGCTGTCTAGGATAGCAGATATCTTGTGATTGGGCATGGGTATGCCGATGCGTGCGATCATCTCAGCTATCTGTCCCAGCGCATGGGGATCACCGCTGCCATCCTTGAGCTCCTGGATGAACATGTTGGCCAGTTGATCCATGTTTTGATCCCAGAGTGCGCTGAGGCGCGGATCGCTGTCAACCGTAGCGTCCCAGCTCTCCATGGTCTCTAGGGCATCATAGGCCTGACCGTGATCCAGCATGTGCGTCACGTTGTCAATCAGCTGGTTCATCTTGATCTCGCTGTGGTAGTCTTCATCCTCGCGCAGTGCTTCCTCGGCCTTGTGCTTGCCCCAGTTCTTGGCACCCTTCTTGCGGCACTGCACCAGCGCACCGCTGGCATAGGCGCTGGGCCATACCTTGTACCTGCTCTTGACCTTGTAGTAGCAGGCGTCTTTCTTTTCCATCATCTGGCTGGCTTCATACATCACACCGCCGCAGTGTGGGCAGCTTTCGGTCTTGAGTTCCCCGCCCTGCACCGCAGTGGTGCGGCTGGGATCGTCAGCGGGACCAAAGCCCGCTGCGGGCATGAACTGGTTGATGCTGGCCAGCGTGAGAGGACCAAGGATGCCATCTATGTCCAAGTTGGCGCCAAATCTGTCGTTGAGCATGCGCTGCACTCGCATGGTGGCTGACCTCAGTGCTGAGTTTTCTGCGATGCTTTCCTTGGTCCTCACGTTCTTAGCCTTGCCCTTGCGATTGGCGTTGGGATCTTCCCTGCGCTTGCGGCGTGCTGCGGTAGCACGCTTCTTCTTGCCCAGGGCATGTGCCTTGGCCTGTGGCAGGCACTTGGGCTTGCCTTCTTTGCTGCTGCCGCGAGCACAGTCTCCTTTGATCTTGCCGTCTGGTCCAAAGCGCACCCACTTCTGCTTGAACCAATCTCTGAGATTCTCTTCAAGTATGTCACCGTTGGCCAGCAGATCAATTGCCTCGTAGAATCTGCTGTCAACCTGCTTCTTGAGATCGCTTATGGCTTCATCGCGAGTGCGGCCCTGCTTGATCAGGCTCTTGATCATGCCATCTATCAGAGTCTTGGCCTTGCGCTTGGTACCTTCTGACAACTGGGCTGATTGAGGTCCAAAGCTGTTGATGATCTGTGGCTTGTCGCCATCCTGGGGCCTGAACATCATGTGCGGTGTCAATCCTTGGTTCGCCATGTGGTCCTGCCACTTGTAGATGTCCACGTAGACCCTGTCAGCTGCCAGCGCAGTGGGAGCCCACATGCGGTAGGTCTTGCGCAACACAGGCAGCATGCCTTCCACCGAGAATGTGTTGGTGCGGCTGTGGTTAGCGAATCTCAGGAAGCCATCGAGGAAGGCTTCGTTATAGTCCAAGTTGTGATGGCGTGCCACGTGAGCGGCGTGGTCATGCGTGTCCACGTATTCTATCTGCTTGTCAGGTGTGATCCAACCACCGTATTCCGTGGTATCGATCGCAGCTTCTTCCATGCTTTCCTTGGTCTGTTGAGTGTAGCTGGGCTGCGTCTTGGCACCTGTGGCTTCTACTGCTGCCACCAACAGCTTGTTGCCAGCTGCCACAGCATTGTCTAGCGCCTCTTGCCTGCTAGCAGCCTTGATGCCAGCATCCTTGAATAATCTGTGATCACGCACGTCTGAGGTCGGATTGGCCAAGGGCTTGCCGTCCCTGTGGAATTGGGGCTCTTGATAGTGCTGCATGATCCATTGGTTCACAGCTGCTCTGTCACGCAGGAACTGCAGCTTGGGATGGTTTGGTATGGCACTCTTCAGCAGCTTGTAGAAAGCTGCCTGGCGTTCAGGATGCGCATCCATGTGCTGTACCAGCAACCAAGCAGCGAACGGTGCGCTGGGATAGTCACCGTTGCCACTGTCACCGAGATCTGAGAATATCTGTGCCTTGTTGGCTGTGATGAAGCGCCACACGCCTTCTTGCCACGGTGCTCGCTGTATGGCATCAGCGTAGGCCTGATCTTCCGCCATCAGCTTGTTGAGCCGGTTTCTCAGCGCAGCAGTGGTCATGTTGGCTGCTTCTTCCAGGAGGTCGTAGTGGCCCAGATCATGCTGCAGCTTTTCAAGAGCCATCTCTCGGGCCGCCGCGCGATCCGTGGCCTGAGCCAGCTCATGTTTGATGCCCTGGGCCAGCAGCTGCTTGATCTTGGCCACTCCCACGCCGTGCTGCTTGGCTAGCATTGCTTCCGCTGGCACACCGCGGTGTTCATGCAGTATCCAAGTGTCTGGTATCTCATCATATTGGTCAACCCACATGTCATGCAGCTTCTGTCCGCTGATGCCGTGTGCCTTGGCTATGCTGGTCATGAGCCCGTTGATGATGTCATACACAGCATCCTTGTCGCCGGACTTGCTCTTGATCAGTCGCTTGCGGCTCAGCAGTGCTGCCTTGAGCTCTGGCACTGCCTGTGAGTCCTTGCTGTGGTCCATGTTTTCAAATGTCTTCTTGTTCTGCACGGCGCGATACTGTGCCATGCGTGCCATCTTCTCGCGTTCTGCTGAGCTCTTGCCCTTGAACTTGGGATGTGTGCTGGCCTTGAACACTGCGATCCAACGCTCCACGGGATCTCGGTTGGTTAGCTTGGCTTCCATCACGCTGGGCTCCCATGACATGGTCTTGGCACCCTTGGCAGTGGGTCGGAACCCTGACCTGCGATAGAACTTGACCAGATTGCCTTGGCTGACCTGTCCCTTGTTCCAGGGATAGAGCGTGAGTGTGATGCCATCTTGCTGTGCTAGATCCTGCAGGGTGCGCATGGCGCGGCTGCCAACACCCTGTCGCAGAGGATAGGCTTGGAACCACTTGACTTCCACGGCATCGCGCTTGCTCAGGCTGGGCTCCAGCTCAAACATGGCAAACTGCTGATCATCACCCTCACCACCCAGCACCATCACGTGGTTGTGCTGCCAAGTCTGCGGATACAGCGCATATACTCTGTCTATCCACGCTCGAGCTTTCTCGCTGCGAGGTGTGAGCTGTATGGCTTCAGTGTTTACATCATCTATGCGCATGGTGATATTTATCGGTGATAGCGCACGCGGTCCAGCGCAAAACTCTCCCTGCTATCACTGGCCAGCAGCCTGCTAACCACGTCGGCCACGTGTTGGTTCTGTGGCCAGCTCATGTGGTTCTCGTCGCTGTCGTGCGCGATGCTGGTCTTGCCACAGCTCTGCAGCCATTCCCAGAGACCTTGATCGCAGCAGGGACCGCTGGCAAAGCTCAGCGGCTGATGCTCAAAGCTGAAGAAGTGCACGGCTCTTATACGTCGTGCTGCCAGCAGGCCGTCCATGTGCTGTATGATCAGCCTGTGTGTCAGCTGATGATACTCTGGTACCAAGAGATGATCGTAGTAGGCAGCAGCAGCTTCCCAGACCTGCTTGTGGGGAAAGCTGGTCTGATAATACTGGTCCTGCTGGCCGCTGATATGGTACTTGACGCTGCCCAGGTTGATGGGATAGCCACTGGGATTTGGTAGCCTATACTCATCAGTGTAGCAGAGCACAGCCAGCTGCAGGTGGTCCATGTGTGCCAGCAGCTGTTGGTAGCTGTGCCATATGCTGACGCCTCCCTGACCTTGGCACAACACTGTAGCTCCCAGCTGCGCGGCTACCAGCTCGGTCCATGCCTTGGAGTTCTTGCTGGCACAGAAACTATCACCTATGAATGCTATGTTCATACCGCATTTTACGGTTGCTTTTCTCCTAGATCTATAATATAAATAAAACCTCCGAGCGCAAGGGCCACAACCCCCATGCACGTGAATTTATGGGGGTTGACATGAACAAGCTAGAAGACTACATCCGCTCCAATACCTTTGACGTGCCCACGCTGGTCCTAGACATCGACAAGGTCGAATCAAACTATGCAGAGCTCAAGTCAGGTATGCCCACAGCACACATACACTATGCTGTGAAAGCCAATCCTCATCCTGCCATACTGGCTCGCTTGGTCAAGCTGGGCTGCAGATTTGATGCTGCTAGCACTCAAGAGATCGAAATGTGCTTTGCTGCAGGAGCCAAGCCTGGGCACATCAGCTATGGCAACACCATCAAGCGATCACAGGACATAGCCTGGGCACATGCGCAGGGCATCACTCTGTTCAGCGCAGACTCCGAGGAAGAGCTGCACAAGCTGGCTGAGCATGCGCCGGGCTGTGAAGTGTTCATACGCCTGTTGGTCAGCAGCGCCGAAGCCGAATGGCCACTGAGCCGCAAGTTTGGCTGCAGCACCAGCTATGCCATCCCGCTGTTGGATCTGGCCAGGACACTGGGTTTGGCACCAGTGGGTCTCAGCTTCCACGTGGGCAGCCAGACCAAGCATCCCTACATGTGGTATGACTGCTTGGACACCGTGTCAGCCATATGGCATGACGCCCGAGCAGAGGGTCACAGGTTGTGGTTGTTGAACATCGGCGGAGGGTTCCCAGCCTACTACGGCGTGGACATCACGGACAGCCAGACCTATGGTGCCACCCTCATGGCAGAAGTTGAACGGCGTTTTGAAGGCGTGGAATACATCATGGCTGAGCCAGGCCGAGGCATGACAGGTTCGGCTGGTGCTATCGCAGCAGAATGCGTGTTGGTCAGCCGCAAGACCCCGGGTGATCCCGTGCGCTGGGTCTATCTCAACGTGGGTCGCTTCAGCGGTCTGGCAGAAGCAGAAGGTGAGAGCATCAAGTATCAGTTCACGGTGCTAGACAAGGAGTCAGAGCCAACCTCGCCCTGCATCGTGGCAGGTCCAACCTGTGACAGCGCTGACGTGCTCTACGAGCGCAACAAGGTAGACTTCCCTGTGAGCCTCACGTCTGGTGACAGAGTGATCATATGGACCTGTGGTGCTTATACCAGCACCTACAGCACCATAGCTTTCAATGGATTCCCACCCTTACAGGTCGTAGCTATCGGCTAGATCCTGTGCCAGCACAGTGTGAACTTCGCTGCGCCAGTGCAGATCGGGACAGTGCGGCTTGTTGACCAGCTTGGCCATGTCCCTCATGCTGCGCGGATGCCATCTGTGGCCACAAAGGCTGTCATAGATGCGTCTCACACCAGCTGAGCTGGTGTCGCCGCGCAGAGCCGATGCTACCCTGTGTTGTTCCAGCACATCTGCCATGTCTGGCATGCCTGCGCTGATCAGTATGATCCTCACATGCAGATAGTCCATGGTACCACAGAGCCCTATGAGGTTCAGCATCCATCTGGTCAGCAGGCTGCACTCGTCCTCGTTGGCCACGAACCAGCCATGCACATGCGGATCCATGTCACCGACTATGCCCAGCTGGAAGCTGCGCCATCGGGCGTTGGCTGAATCATAGGTCTGCATGCGCACGTGAGTGGGTGGCTGTATCACAGCTGTGATGTCGCGAGCAGCGTGTTTGTCTATGAGATCGCCAATGTCGGTGATAGTCTGCCTGGCTACCCAGTCCATGCTCTGACCTATCACAGCAGCATTGATCACTTGGCTGTCGCTGAGCTCGCGCCCAAGCTTGGTGGGCCAGGCATGAGCATTCTCAGCTACCTGCCAAGCATCATTGTTTACTGGATCAGCTGCACGCAGCCTGCGTTCCCTGAATTCTCGCCATCTCTGCAGCTGCCTCGGGTCTCTGAGCGCTAGGTCATCTAAGCCGTAGAATCCAGGATGCTGATCGGGCCACAGCAGATGGTCGGCAGTCTCGCCTCCTGCTGTGTGGCTGTCGCCGCAGGCATAGACGATCTTCAATCTAACCCCACGCTGCTGCCCAGTATGATGAACAGGAACAGCACCCAGAATGGCAGGAATACCAACAGCATTGGTATTATGAACAGCAGCAGAGTCACTGCTGCCAGAGTCTCTACCAGCACCGATTGCCGACAGATTACAGCTATGATCAGCAGGAACAGTAGTAGAAACAACATATCCACATCTCTCAGATAGGCTCTATGACAGCTTAAGGTGTAACAGCAGAAAGAGCAAACAGTTGGGGATTCTCATGGTCAAAGCGCCTCATGATCTGACCAGCCAGAGCGTTGGCTTCATTTTCAATGGGGCTGCCAGTCTCACCGCTGTCCGGGCCGATCCTGTGTTCAACATCCTGCTTGTAATGCACCAGTTCGTGTGCTAGCGTGCGCATGATGTCTATGGGATGGCGATTGCGCATGATGATCTTGATGCTCTTGTCTGTGTTGGTAAAGCGGCCAAAGCTGGGGCTGTCTGGAGCGACCTTGTCATCCCAGCTCCAATTGATCTTGGGCAAAGCCTCAAGACCGATCTCTTCCTTGGCAATGATCAAAAACTTGCGCATGGCATCTAACAAATCGTTCTCACTGACGCCGGCTGATTCTGACAGCTGCGTTGGCATGTGATAGGTCTTGGCAAAGATGTCTGCTTTAACAGCACCGTAGTCACCGGGGCCGTGTCGCACTATGTAGTCGTTGCCAGTGGTATAGGCCAGATCGCCCCAGCTGGTGTGCAGCACACCGTCGTGGTCAGCCACCTTGGCCAGTTTTTCCACGCGCTTGGGAGTGGCAGTGCCGTTGCCATTGTCGTCATACAATGTCTTGAACTTGTCAGCAGTGATGGGATAGCGCTCACCCTTGGGACCAGTCATGATGTAGTGACCAGCATCGTGACGCATGGGACCTTCCAGCGTGTCCACGGTGCCAGCTGTGTCTGCGATCTCATACTTCACAGGTGTGGGATTCTTCCAAGTCTTGAACGACCCGTTGCGGAACCAATCGTCGTTGATCCTGCTAGCAGCTTCGTTGGTGCGTTTGGCTGATTTAGTCCCTGCTTTCTCGCTGATATGCTTGGAGATTTTTGTGAGTTTTGGTGTGTTTCTTGCATGGGAACTGGACTCTACCCACTGATCACCAGTCTTGCCTGGTCCGTTGGTGTCACCTTCCGGATCCAAAGGGTTCTGCAGATAGGCCTTTTGGTCCTCGCTCATTGCCGCTAGCTTGGCATCGAACAGGCGTCGTAGGTCTTTGTTGGTTTTGCCATAGAGATCTGTGATGATCTGGTCACGCTGGCTGGGATCTGAGTCACGATACTGCGCACGTATCTCAGTGGCGCTGGTGGCTGGTTCACCCAGCACTTCAAATTCCTTGGTTGGCGCAGCCACGATGTAGCCATGCTGGTCCATGGTCTTGGCCCTGTGCAGCTCTGGCCACTTCTGCAGATAAGCAGGGCTGCCGTCCTTCTTCTTGGCCAGGCCCTGGTCAGGCAGCTTGAACCTAGGGTCTGTGTCCATGTCCTTGGCACCCACAGCCATGAGCAGCACTGTGTTGCTGGGCTCAAAAAGGCCAGTGATCTCCGCGGGGTTGTAAGGGTTCTTGACCTGCACCACCTTGTCGCTGGGTACGCCTGCTGCACGGGCCATGCTCTGCTTGTCAGCGAAATCAAACGGGCTCTTGTCGGGGTCGGTCTTGTTGCTGGTGGCTATGTACACGTTGGGACCAAACTGCTTGACCAGATCGTCATACACTGCCTTGTGGCCTCGATGCAGAGGCTGGAAACGACCTGGGTACACCACCAAGATCTGCGGCTTGCCTCTGGTGGGCGTGTCTTGATAGCTCTGCGCATCATCATCGGCGCTGCTGAGATTGTGTATCAGTGGGCTCTTGGGCACATGTAGCATGCCGTCGCCTGCGGCTTCCAGCATCTTGAACTTCATCACTGGGCTAACAGTGTTGACCCAGTCTGGTTCGTGGCTGATGCTGCTGTTGATCTCATCTATGGCAAAACCTGCCTCAGCAGCTGCCATGCGTATGGTTTCGATGTCCTCGGGAGTGTAACCAACCACGGCTAGGCTGTTGCTCCATGGCTGCAGCTTGCGATAGGGCACGTCACCGTCCTTGATGGCTCTGATGCTGGCCATCACGGTCATGAAACGATACTGCGGATAGTTGTTGCCGCTGTTCAGCTCAGGTATCACTATCACGGGTGGTAGCGTGTCCTGTATGTCAGTGCTCAGCTTCTGCTTGCCAAATGCTTCCAACAGCCTGCGGCTCTCCAGCATGGGCAGATGCGCCACTGGGCTCTTGGTATTGACCCAGTCTGGTTCGTGGCTGGCATCGTCATGCAGCATGTCCAGCGTGAAACCACTCTGAGCGCAGGCCAGCTTGACTATGTCCAGCTCCTGCTGAGTGTAAGGTGCCACGGTCTGCATGGTGTGCCAAGGTATCTGCTTGTTGTAGGGATGCTCGCCATTGGCCACAGCCAGTGCTGAAGCCAGCGTGGTGCCAAATCTGTAGTTTAGGTAGAGGTTGCCGTTGTCGATCTCTGGTATCACCCCTATCATGGGCAGCGTGTCCTTGACGCTGCGGCGGATCTTGCCGGTGGGAAAACCTTCGAAGAGATCACTCAGCTTCATGCGTCATGGCCTCGCTGAGCTTGATGAGACCTGCTAGCTTGTGCTGTTGATTTTCATCCATCTTGAACTTCATCACAGGACTTTTAGTATAGGTATCTGGCAGCTCGTGGCTACCTTGATAAGCTAGCTCTATGGCTTTTGATCCCATGCGCCTAGCCGTCTTATGTATCATATCATGTTCTTGTTTGGTATAGGCCACAGCCAGTGGTATGTCGCGCATGTTGCTCTGCAGCGGTATATTAGAATCATCTGGTTCGCCGGCCATGGCTATGACGAATCTGTAAAAACCGTAGTAGTTATCTATGTCTGGGAATGAATGTGTGGCAGGCATGCTGTGTTGGAAGCTGGGAGGCAATCCGGCCACTACCTTGCTAACGCTGGGTGCGCTTTCAAACAGGTCGCCGTATAGATCATGGATTCGCATCAGCAGTTCCCCACAGGTATTTATGGCTTATTTGCCCTTGAGTATCTTGCCCACAGGTTTGCGAGTCCACATCCTGCAGCTCCAGTAACGAGCTTTGGTCCTTGGACCGGGGCTGTCGCAGTGGTGGCGAGCTCGGAAGCTCTTGCGGCGCTTGGGATCATCTCTCTTGATGCTGAGCCCTGTGGTGTCACCGAATCTCACCATCTTGATGTTGCCAGTCTTGGGATCCCTGACATAGACCTTGAACTTGCCGCCGCTGCCGGTGTTGGTGCGTATGGGTTTGCCTAGCTTGACCTCGCGCCCATGGTACTTGGCTTCCTTGACGCCGCTCTTTGGGCCGTCCAGGTAGGTGTCCTTGAGCATGGCCAGGGTGTTGCCATCGTTGGCTTCTATGTAAGTGTCGAGGTTGGCCAAGTACTTGGCTGCGCTCTTGTCCCCCTGCTGTGCTGCTGCTGCCAGCGCACGGCCCAAAGGCGTCTTGCTGGGTGCGTTCATGGAGTCCAGGGTAGCATTGATGCCATAGGCGCCCAGCCCCAGCAGAGCCAGGATCTTCAGAGTGTCCATGAGACCTTCGTCCACCTGCGATTGCTGCGGTATCTTGGTAGTGTTTATCGCACGTATCTCGTAGTGTTCAGCATCTGGCATCTTGTCCAGCTGCTTGCGTGCTGCTGCCATGGTGTGGCTGCCTGCCTTGCCGGGTATGGTGTTGAGCCCAGCGTTCTTGCGCACGATGTAGTACTTGGTCTGTCGCGAATAGGGATCAGCAGTGTTTTCGTGGATCTCGCCACGCAGGCTGATGCGTATCATGTCAGGTTCTATCTTGACCTTTTCTATGGGTATGCCAGCATCGTGGAAAGCCTGCTCTAGCTCTAGCTCTTCGTTGCCATGCAGGCCGCGAGTGACCGCACCGTGCAGCTCCAAGCCATCGTCAGTGTGCGATGCATACACATCAGCTGCGTTCTTGCCAGTGTAGAGCTTGCGTCCCAGCACCTTGGTGATGATAGGCCATAGCATGGCGTGAGCGTCTGATTCGCTGAGCAGCTGCTCGTTGACCAGAGGCTTGATCTTTTGCCAGTAGTGATCCCTGGGCATGCCAGCTTTCACTGCCAAGTCCTGTGCATACTGCCTGAGTGGCACGCCGTTGCGGCGAGCATCCATGTAGATCTTGGTCAGCACACGATCCTTGCTGTTCAGAGTCTTGCGTATCATGTGCTCCTGCTCGCTGATATCTTCGTTGATGTCTTCTGAGAGATAGTCAGACACTTTCTGTTCCCAGTCCCGCTGCTCGTCGTGGCTAACTGTGTCTCCCAGTGCGGTGTGCTGCTGCCTCCACAGCCTGCCCCACTTGCGTGCGGCTTCTGTGCCCTGTTGCTTAGCACGGAACAGCTGTGCCCAGCCCTGCGGAGTGTCACTGTCTAGATCATCTATCATGTCATTCCATGCCTTGGCCACTGGGCTGATCATGCTGGCACCCTGGATCTTGAGATGGCTGTGATCTGGTGATTCCTCTAACCATTGATGTGCTGTTTCATCCAGATCAACCACCACGCTGTTGCCTCTGACTTCTGCCACAGATGCTTCAAATGCTCGACCATCTGCCAGTTCAAACACGATCCTATCACCCATACCAGGTGATTCATTCACAGCCGCGCGGCGCGCGGCAAGATCCTGTGCATGTGCCTTGTATTCTGTGTCGCGCCTTGGTGGTAACGGCACGCTAGGACGTTGCGGAGGCAGAGGTATGCTGCCCTGTGCCTTTTGAGCTGTGTCGCGCCTTGGTGGTAATGGCACGCTGGGACGTCGGGGAGGGAGTGGCACTGATGCTGCTGTGACGTCGCGCATAGCTGCTTGGCGCATCTGTGGATCATCGGCATAGTTCCAGTACAGCTCCTGCATGCCGTGGCGGCCCTTGCCCCACCATACCCAGGCAGGCTTGCCGTCGATCTTGGTCATGGTGGCCCTGTTTGGCGTGATGTCGCCGGCAGTGGCTGTGTAATGCGTGGCTTCCATGCCGTTGATGATCCTGGTGTCCTTGCCTGCGGGTGCCACCATCTGCATGCCGCCTGCCATGATGCCAGCAGCTGCTGCCATGGCAGCGAGATCGGTCTTCCAGCTCTCGTCCAGAACGTTGTCCATGGGCAGACCTGCCACACCAGCCTTGGCCTTGTCCAGCTTAGCCTGCTGTGCCTTGGTACGATCGCTGGGCAGCACTGGTACCGTTTCCTTGGCAGCTGCCAATGCCTGCTGTGCTGCGGCTGTCTGTCCGGTAGCGTTTGCTGCTATGCGCTGTGTGTTACTGTCTGCTGCCTTGGCTGTGTTGCGGGGCTTGCCCACAGTGGTCGCTGTCTGACCTGCCTTGACCGTGTTGCCTGCCTGTGCGGGATTGCCCACCTGAGGTGCCTGCGCGGGATTGCCTGTGTTCTCGCTGACGCTGTTCAGCTCATCCTGCACCTGCTTGATCATGATGCTGATGTCGCTGCTACCTAGTTCTTCAGCACCTTGGTGCTGTTCAGTCACGCTGCTGATGGCGTCGATGACCCTGTCCAGGCCATGCGCACGCAGCAGCTTGTTGGCCAGTCCAGAGCTCATCATCCTCTGTGTGATGGCGTCGCTGAGATCTTCTCTGCTGATGCCCTCGCTGACGCCTATGCGGCGATTCAGTGCTTCCACTTCCCTGTGTATATCTGTGAGCTTGTTTGGCAGGCCGCCGCTCTTCATGATGCGCCAAAGGTGCTTGGCCAGCATCATCTTAAACAGGTCTTTCTGCACCTGTCCCAGCTGATCATAGGTCTTGTCCAAGTGACCCAGCAGCCTGAACTGGTCTAGGTCGTCGCGCTTGCCTGGATTACGTCTTATGGTGTCCCAGAGACTGGGCACGTCTATCTGGCTTGTCCATTGCTCGTGGATCTTGGAAGGTAGTACGTCGTTGATCTTCATGGCTGTGCTGTCCTATCGCGAGTGGGTCGCGATATTTAGCGGTTCAGCTAGGCCCTGTGCTGTTCAAAAAGCAGCTTGCTGGCAAGGTTCTTGGCCTTGCTCTCACACATGATGTCAAAGTCCTTAAGGAATGATAGAGCCCAGCTGTTCACAGCCGAGTTCCAGTAGAAATCGCTGTGTGCTCTGAGCTTGCCTTTCTTGTAACCCTGAGAAAGTAGCGCAGACATGTCGGGCATTACGGTGGTGATATGATCTGTGAGACAGTCTTCTCGACTGACTGAATAGTGTAACACAGGGCGAACGTCTCGCCAGCTATGGCGCACACGAGTGACCCTATCATCGCTAGCCGAGATATATTCCCCCTCACGTACCCAGTGGTGATGGATATCAAGCACGATGGGCACAGTATCAACAAGCTCAAGGCAAGCATCTAACCCCCAGCTGTTCTCGTCGTTCTCGATGGTGATGGCGTTGCGGGCCTCTGGTGATAGCCTGGCATAGGCAGCTTTGATACCGGCTGGACCGGCTCTACCTGCGATATGCACGTTGATCTTGAAATCCTGCCAGGTCTGGCCGTAGCCCATCCAGCGCGCCATGCTGGCGTGATACTCAAACTCATCTATAGAACGCTCCACAACATCCGGCCTATCGCTGGCCAAGACACAGAACTGGCCAGGATGAAAACTGAGACGTACACCAAGATCCCTAGCAGCCTGCCCAACTGCGGCAAACGCCCGTTCACAATACGCTTTGACGTCTGGTCTATCATAGAAACGAGACCAAGTAGGCTCAGTAAAGACAGCCAGAATATCGCTACCAAGACGAACCATTCTAAGACGCTCATCCAGTCCTCCCACGCGCTGCACTAACAGCCTGGCAGCTTCGATGTTGTGCACCATGAGGTCCCAGAGCCTCTGCTCCGCAACATCAACTGGTTGCCTATTTAACCATGCCACTGTGGTGGTGCTGGTGTTGAGCTCACGGTTTCTAGCGTTGATCTTCATGTTGGCAGTCTCGCTGGGATCGTCCAACCATTTGCATGCGAAGCCCAGACGTTCAACCATCAATCACCTGCGTGTTGTCTGCACCAAACCAGCTCAGTGCTTCTTTTATTGTATAGGTATTCACTAGATCTGTCATCAGTTCTTTGTTGTCTCGAGTCATCCACTTGACCAGATAGCTGTGATAGAGTGCGTCGCTGCGGTTGTCTATGTAGTTGCTCCAATCCGCTGAGCCAAACGCCCCAAGGCTGTAGGCCCGCAAGAACTCGGCATAGGCCATGAGCTTCATCTTGGGGCTGGGCCACAGCATGCCCCACTGCGAGCTGACCAGCAACAGTGCGCTCTCACGCACCATGCCCACACCACCCCAATAGACTATGGTGCTGTGGCTGCGCGGATGGTAAGCCACCGCAGGCACCGTGCTGAGCTTGCTCCAAGTGATCAAGCTGTCATGCGTAGTCATCTAGCGCAGCCTTCCAGTTGAGATCAGGTGCTGAATTGATCTGCTCAATCTCTGTGTCTGTGGGTTGATAACCATAGATCCAGTACTTGACCAGGCGCTTGGCTGATCCTGGGCTCAGCTTGTGGAAGCGCAGTCGGCCTTCTGCCACGTCCCTGGCAAAATGATCGCCGGTCCACACACGCTTGCTGTCCGTGACTATCTGGCACACAGTGATGTCAAAGTCATCTAGTATCGCCTGCGGAGTGTCATAGAACTGCCGCTTGATCAGCTGCACCTTGTAGCTAGGGCCAGTGTCAGCCTTGCTGATCTGCCTCACCAGCAGGTAGGTCACAGCATTGTCCGTGATGTGGCGCTCGGTCACTGACCACTTTTGGTTTTGTCTGTAGATCCAGCTGTTGTGGTTTTCTTCGTAGTGTGAGTTCAGCTTGTGGCTGAGCGTGTGGAACACTCTCTCCCCACGGAAGAACAGGTCTATGTCGCTGTCGCAGGGCTGTCCCAGATACCAGTTAAGCGGCGTACCACCACCTATCCAGCAGTGGTCCTCGTAGTAGATCAGCTGATAGAGGTAGTCTATGATGCTGCGATCGTCTGGGTGCACGATGCTCATAGGTAGCGCTCAACTATGCGAGCAATCACCAAGTAGTAGCTCCAGAATGGTATGATGATGGCAAAGAACGTGCTCCAGAAACCCTGAGCAATCACGATGCCTGCGATCCAGGTAAACAGCAATATGAGGTTTGCCAATCGGTTCATGTGTATATCCTAGCATGGTATAAAAATCTGTCAACCACTTATGGCAACGGCTCTTCCACTCGCACGATCCAGTCTGCCCACTCGTCCCAGACTGCCTGCGCATCCTCGGCATTGTCCACGTAGATCACCACGAAGTCATTGTAGCTGGTTTCGCTGGCAAAGCGCACCACCACATCCCCCCGCAGCGCACGTTCAAACCAACGCCGCATGGCTATCATGTTGCGTCTAGTGAAGTCTGGATGCTTGGTGTCGAACCAATAGGCCCAGGGCCACAGGCTGTTGGGCCAAGGCGGGTCTCGCTGGTCAAAGGCTATGAGATCATCGGGCATGATCCACAGCGCGGTGTTGGCATCCAAGCTGTCCAGATCGATCCAGCGTGCCATGGTGCCTAGCGATCCAGGATCTCGGCCAGCTGAGGATACACAGTAGCCAAGCTGGTGTGCCTGCGTTGGTCCAACAGGCTGTTGTAGTCGCGCATCTCCCGGCGCCACTGCTCTTGGTCCATGGTGGAATCCTGGCTCAGATGCTCGATGATCATCCTGTACACGTTCTTGTATCTCACCGTGCAGGGATCGTCCAGGATCTGCTGATAGTGTGTCCTGAGCCTTTGCCTTTCATCGCGAGGTAGGTTGCGAGCATCAAGCAGTCCCAGCACCAGCGTGGGTGCGATGGTGAGGTCATATCTGCTCCACCACTGGGCGAACTCGTGGAAGCCAGCGGCGTTGTACACGCTGAGCGTGAAGCTCTGACCCACGCTGAAGTTGGGTTGCACGCGGCTGAGGTCCACCAGCTGCTCCACGTTGCGCTCGATCTCAGACCACTGGCTGTCAGATCTGATGTAGTTATTGAGCTCGCCATAGCCGTCGATGCTGCAGAGTATGCGGTTGCTCTTGGTCCTGCGCATGAGCTCTATCATGCGCCATTCCAATGGCACGGTGAGGTTGCTGATGAAGCGCAGCGTGAGCTGGTCAAGACGACCAACCCTGTCGATCTGTTCCAGCGCCGCAGCGATCCTGTCCTGATGCAGCGTGGGTTCGCCACCCAGGAACACCAACAGCTTGGTGCGGCTGGCCTGCTCATCGGTCAGCGCCCAGTTGCTTTCTATGAGCCCTGCTGGCTTCTTGCCCAGGGCCACGCTGTCGGGGATCCACTTGGTGCTGCGGGTCTGGGAGCACATGCGGCATTTGAGATTGCAGAGATTGCTGATGTCAACCTCCTGGCTCATCAGCTGTGGATCCTGGGTGTCCACGCCCAGCTCATCCGCTGTTGCCATGCCCCAGTCCCGCTGACCGTTCCTGTAGCCTATCTTGTCCAGGTAAACGCACTTGGAGCAGTTGCTGGGCACGCTACCTTCCCTGAAGCGCTGCCTCAGCTCCTGCATGAACTCACCATGGAAGAAGTCCTCGTGGGTATAGCGCCTGTCGGGCTGCATCTCGCCAGTGCTGGACCACGCGCAGCAGGGCTTGACGCTGCCGTCTGTGTTTACCTTCTGGTGGAACCAGGGCAGTAGGCAGAATGGTGTATCGCTCATGTGTATGCTCCGCTAGGCGCTGATATTTACCGTGCTGCTGAGCAGTGATCTTAGCAAAAATGCCTAGTCACCTAACACCCTGACCAAGGCCTGCTCTGAAGATACCTTTACACAGTGCCTGCTGCTGACGTTGCTGGCGTTGACCACGCTTGTACCGCGGTCCCACACCTTCACGGGTGCGTGTGATACTGTCACGAATTTGTCAGTGAACCTTGCTATGCGGCCCAAGATCAGTCGGTGGCTGCTGCTGGAACCAGGGCTGCGCAGCACCACGTAGTCGTCCACTGCTAGTTCGTGGCCAAAGAAGTCCAGCTTCATAGTTGTTCCGCTTGCTTGTCGTCTCTGAATCCCATGAACACAGGGAAGCGTAGGCTCCACGTATCACCATCTTGGCTCTTAGTCAGCGCATCGCCCTTGACCTCCACGGTGCGGCCTATGACCGAGTCCCTGTTGTCCCAGATCTCGTTGCGCAGCTCGTCGCTATAGCCTCCGCCTACCATGACTTCTATGGCCTTGCCTTGGTCCACGCCTCGGCACAGCAGCCCACCCAGCGTGCTCTTGTACTTGCTCTCGGGCTTGCCAGATTCCACTCCGACTACCTCTAGATCCACGGTGATCCACGGTTTGATCTTCATCCACGCATCTGTGCGCTTGGTGCGATAGGTTGCTAGAGGATCCTTGATCATGATGCCTTCGTAGCCTGCAGCCACAGTGTCGTTGTTGAACTCACGGAACTGTACCTGTCCTTCATCAGTGTCCAAGTTGACCATCATCTTGGGGATCACATAGACCCTGTCACCGCAGGCAGCAGAGATCATGCTCATCATGCCCACCAACACCTCATGCCTGTCAACCTGCGTGAGCTGGCTCTCGCCGGCACGGAAGTCTGCCAGCGGGACAATGTCAAACAGCGCCAGCTTGGCATCAGACGTGTCCACGTCTTCCTTGCGGTTCAGCTGCTTCATGAGGTCTTGGAAGCTGCGGCTGATCATCTCGCCGTCCAGCACTATGCTCTGCTTGAGATCAGGTATCAGCTTGGCCAGGTCACCGGTGATTGGGCCAAACCTGTCGTTGCGCCTGCCGTCTCGGCTGTATTGCGTCACGGTCTTGTTTTCGATGTCAATGATGGTGAGGATCCTCACACCGTCCAGCTTGACGTCCAAGTACTTGTAGCCCACCATTTTCTTGGGGTGGTCGTCGCCGTTCTTGGCCAGCTGGCAGCTGAACACAGCAATCTGATAGTCCAGCGCAGCACCACCGCAGTCTGCCAGAACCTTGTTGATGGTGCTTTCCGTGATGCCACACTTGAGATCTTTCAGCAGTATGCGGCGATACCAACCGTTCCAATCTGCCGCTGACGCAGTGTCGCTGATGGCGCGCACAGCGTCTCTGGCGCTGTTGCCCGTGAGCTCTCGGCGCTGCAGCTTGATCAGCAGCTCAGCAAACTTGCTCCAGGTCAGCTGCGCCACGAAGCCTTGCGGATCCGTGGTGTCCTCGAACAGAGGCGCCCTGTTGATGTTGAAGACCACCATGGCATCATAGGCCAGCTTGGCACCCTGGAAGAACTCCACACAGCCTGCATCCCATGCGGCACGCAGTATGCGTTCCTTGTCTCCGCGAGCGCTGTGTGCTTCTAGCTGTGCCACCACCTCTGCTGGTTTCATGCGGGATCTCCTCTGTGATAGCCTACACTAGCATGCTTTGGCTGCTTGTCAACCGAAATCTAGGGCTTGATCATCCACCAAACACCGCTGCTGCTGCGCAGCTCAGCACCCAGCCAGTCCGCTAGCGCAGCCGTCTCGGCCAGCACGTCTGGGTTGTCGCTGTCGTGGTCATGGCCCGCTATGATGCCGCCGCTCTTGACCCTGGCGGACCAAAAGTCCAAGTTTTCTCGCAGGTTTGGATTGCGGTGCCAAGCGTCCTCGAACACGAAGTCCAGTGGCTCCTGCCACCAGGTGAAATCGTCTGGGCTGGCGCCTGGTAGCAGCCGCGCGTTGGCATGCGCTGCCAGCAAACCCTTGGCATAGTCAAACGCTGTGATGCGTTTCTCCACCTGGTGGAACCAGTCCCTGCTGTAGCGATTGTCGCCTGCAAGGTGGCGCTTCTTGTCGTCCCTGAGCCTGGGATTGACCCAGCTCTGATCGATGCAGTAGAAGCGCTTGATGCTCTGGGCATGCGTGAGCATGATCAGGGCGCTGCCACCGAACTTGCTGCCTATCTCCGCGCAGATGGCATCAGCGGGCAGCAGGCTTGCCAGCTGCTTCATGGCCTCCACACCGCCAGCGCCCATGTAAGCGCTGTAGGGCCGAGGCGGCCATGGTTTCTGCACCCACCATACCGTGCCCTGCACGTACAACGGGTTGCCCAGCCTCCGGGCCAGCGCATCAGCCTGCTTCTGCACGTCAGGCCAACCTGGATGATAGTCATGCCCTGCTATGATGCCACCAGGCTTGACGAATGGTTCCCAGAAGTCCAAGCACTGCCGCAGCTGTGGGTCCTGGTGCGTGCTGTCCTCGAACAACAGATCGATGGGTGACTGCCACCAACCAGTCTCTTGGGGGCTGCTCTGGCTGATCAGATGCACGTTGGGATAAGGGGCCAGCAGCTGCGCAGCGTAGTCATGCACGCTGTGGCTGCGCATGATCTCAGCATGCCATGATTTGTGCAGCAGATAGTTGACTGGCGTGCCGAGGTCTGGCGTGACCTGACCCTTCCATTCGGGCTCAAAGCACCACAGGGCCTGGAGATCCTTGGCATGATCCAGCATTGCCTTGGCGCTGCCACCAAATCGGCTGCCTATCTCCACGGCAGTGCCGCCCGACGGTATGAGACGAGCAAGGTCTATCAGGGCTGTGATGTCCGTGTTGTTCATGTATGCGGGATACTGCTCTCTCAAGCTAACCATGTGGTTGGTCCTCTGAAGTTGGGAACAGCACCGTGGTCACGAACTCTTGGGCCAGATCTGGACCCAGCAGGTTGGTGATGGCTCTCATGGTGTGTTCGTTCTTTCTCTGCTGCAAGCAGTACATATCCTGTGCTGCGATGATTGGTTCTCTGACATGCCTCAGCTGTCCAAGACTGGGAAGATAGTCAGCCAAGCAGGCCACAGCAGCTGCGCCTATCTCTGTGAGCTGAGCCAGAGTTGGCCTGCATGCTACCCAGTGCTCACTGAAGATGTTACCCCATTCAGGTCGTTCTCTGTTGACCAAGCCTTCAATGGGATTGAATGGTTTAGTTGGTCTCACCGTGGGACTGAGGTCCCAGAACAGTCCGGTGATCTTGGATTCACCTGCGATGGCATCAAAACCAAATATGGGACTGGTGTCGCTGTAGTGGGGGAACACGCAGCAGTGTACAACCATGAAGCGGTCTCTGTTGAAGATTTCTACGTGTGCCATGCGGAACTGTGGGCTGGTCCATCGATGGTTGGCCCAACCATAGTCCTTGGTTGTCACCGACTGTGCTCTGGGCTGCGCTGCTATGACCTCGCAGAATCGCTGTGCCAGCTCATCCAAATAGGTTATGCAGTTCATCATACACCTTGATGGTCCATTCAAACGCGCTCACGGCTGTGTCTGTGCGAACGTCCTGTAGGTTGCTGCGCACATAGGCAATGCAGCCATCCAGATCTTCGAACAGCAAGTGGCTGTGCTGACCCGGCAAGCGGCGGCCGATCATCTGCCCACCGTACATGTTGCCTAGATAGTGCACATAGATGTGTGCCCAGCGATCACGGTCGTCTAGCGTTTCCAAGTGCCTCACGTAGTATACCGTGCTGAGACAGAGACCATGGTTGGTGCCACCAACAGAATCCAGATCAGCCTGTACCCTGTCAGCACGCAGCACCTGGGGTTTGGTGATCAGACCTGTGCGCTCTAGCTCGGTGTAGATAGGGTGCATGTTATAAAGCATGGCTGCGTACTGTTCCAAGCGCATGTCGCCGCTGATCATCATCTGTGACCATTTGGTACGCTCCGCAGCGTGATGTATGTCTTTGACTGCTTCCCTGAGATCCATGCCTACCTCCTGGTGATCTGGAGGTCCAACCCTTCCAGCACCTTCAACAGTGTATGGAATCTTTCGCGTTCTGTCACTCTGTATGATTCTGGGAGGTTTTCCCAGGGCTGCAGCATGGGATGCCTGCGGTTCTTGCCATCCAGCTTGTGAGCAAAGCTCCAGCCCTCGTTGACCTTGGCAGCATGCCATGTGTTGTGGTATTGCTTGGCAGCTGCTTCTGCTATCTCGGCGAGCAGATCTGTCTGTTGTTCCAAGACCCTGTTTTCTGCCACAGCTCGTTGCGTCCAGTTTATCACGAAATCACCGTCTGGATAGGCATCACTCCAGCCCTGGGCTATGGCATCTGCTTCGCTTTCTTCGAGGTCACGTCCCAGTGGCACTATGTAGTGATAGCCGGTGTTGCCCTGTTCGCACCATAGCCTGCTCCACACACTGTCGCGTCCGTTCATCAGCTGAGCTGCTGCGATGATGCCCGGAGGCCCGTGATCTCGCACGGTTCTTGCCCATAGTCCAGCCACCCCCTGTGGTAGCTTTTCCTGGGTCTTGACCTCTATACTGTGCTTGGCTGTGTGACGCATGCGATATTTATGGTGTTGACAGATCATTCTAATCATGCTAGCTTTAGTGAAACTGAGGATTTTACATGTGCGCTCGATTTGGCAATGCCATGGCACAGATATTGGCTATGAAATACTTCAAAAACCAACATGCTCGCAGCGGCGGCGCCAGCTATGGGCATGAACGAGCCGTGGCAGACGTGCTAGTGGCCTGTGGATTCACAGAGAGATCTGTGAAAGCTTTCCAAGGATTGGCCAAGAAGCACTTCAAGCTATGGCTGGATCAAGACGATATTTCAGATGTGGAATCAAAACTCAGTGGCCTGGCTCCCTGTGAATTTGTGTTGCAGCCAGCTGGTAGCCAAAGCTTTCCAGACATCGTGCTGCGAGATACCAATGGCAGATTGGTAGTGATAGAATGCAAGAGCGGCAAAGAAGGAACCTGTCCCATGTGGAATGACAGCTTGCCCAAGGCTGATGCTATCTACGTGCTCAGCAGTGGAGACAGGGATGAAACCACGGTGTTCATGGGCCGAGATGTGATCACTCAGGCTACTCGAGATATCCTGCACAATGCGGTGGCCGCCGCCAGACAGGTCATGTCCGAATCTGCCAAAGATCGCGCAGCTGTTGACTTGTACAAACGAGGATTCGTGGTTAAAGTAAGACAACAATTCTTCCAAGACGGCGGCGAGAAATTCAACAATTATTTCACACACGCAGACAGGGAGCGTTGCGAAAGCAACGTGTTAGCATATGCAGCCATATAAGATCATCTGCGACAACAACATCACTGCCATGAACGCCATGGAACCCAACACGTTTGATGCCTGCATCACTGATCCGCCCTATGGCATGGACATCGCTGGTGTTGGCTGGGATCACAACGTGCCGCCTCGCGAGACCTGGGATGCTGTGTATCGCGTGCTCAAGCCTGGTGCGTTCGTGCTCAGCTTCTGTGCTCCGGAGTTCTATCACAGGATGGCAGTGAACGTGGAAGATGCAGGCTTCCGTCCATTAGACATGATCTTTTGGATGGTCACTACCAAGATGGCCAAGACCAACAGGCTCAAGCCCGCACATGAACCCATCTTCGTGGCACAAAAACCCTTGGAAGGCTCCATTGACAAGAACATGGAGAAGTGGGGTTGCGGCCGCATAAACACAGCGAACGCTCGTGTGCCCTGGGACGGCAAGCCTCCCACTGGCTGGGTCAAGGGTGGTAGCAAGCGCAGGGCCTTTGGCGGGGACGTGGCCAAGGCAGCTGATCAGGCAGTGATTGAAACAGAAGATGCCAATCCAAACGGTCGCTATCCCAGCAACATCGTGGGCCACTTTGATGACCCCTCGCATCAGAAATACTTCTACGCACCGCGTGTGAACCGCAAGGAGCGTGGGGAATACAACGATCATCCCACGCCCAAGCCCATCGATCTCATGCGCTATCTCTGCAGGATCTATAGCCCCGAGGGTGGCCTGGTGCTAGATCCCTTCAACGGTTCAGGCAGCACCGGCATAGGCGCGCTGCAGGAAGGTCGAGTGTTCATGGGCATCGACATGAGCCAGCACTACTGCGACATCGCAGAACAGCGCATCAAGGAACACCTCAAGTATCTCCCGGAGAAGCTGTTCAGCTACGAGTGATATATTCTCTGGAACATATTGGCAGCTTAAATAGTTGTTAATATACTGTTCATATTAGGAGAATAGCATGTACCATAAGATTAGCGACCTGACGCGCAAGGTCAGTGCGATGTATGATCTGTCGCTGAGACTGCACAGGCTCAAATACGACACGCCTGCAGATAAGCAGGATCATGTTTTGATCGATAACTTGGTGTTGGATCTACAGGCCATGGCCGGTGACATCTACAACGATCGCAGCCCCTATCCACGCCACATAGACGTGGATTTTGAGACTGCTGCGGTCTAGTTCACCATTCCCAGATCCACTGGTACCCTTGGTAGATCTGTTTCTTGCCTGTGCGAGCCATCCAATTGGCCACGAACGTGCCCTTGCCCACGTGGTTACCATCTTCCATGATGAGGTTATCGTCCACTGCTACCAGCGATCCTGGCTGCAGGGCGTTCTTGATGGCCAGCAGCTCAAAGATGTGATGCAGTGCGCTGGGCGCCCAGTTTGCGATGTCCAAGTCATAGCTGTCCAGATAGAGCACGTCTATCTTGCGACCTATCTTGCCATACATGGTCTCGGCTTCCTGGAGCCACGCCACGCTGTCACCACAGTAGATGTGAGCTCTCGCGCCTACCAGGGTGCGAGCAAAGCCAGCTGCTTTGTCGTCTATGTCCACGCTATTCAGCGTGCCTTCGTGGAGCTCACACATGGTATTGAACACCTGCGTGCTCTGGCCATCGCCGAACCAGTTGTCAGGCTGGCGAGTGCAGCCAGTCTCCACTATCAGTGGGTTCTTGGTGTTCTTGACCTTGTGGTACAGCAGCTCAAAACCCGGGCGTCGCTTGTCCAGCAGCGCAAACATGTCATCTAGCGTCACGTTAATCTCCTATCCTCTGCGCAAATTATGTCATCGCAGTGCCATGATCAAACAATTAAATAGTGTGATGGAACAGCAAGACAGCAACACAATGGTGCAGACCAGCAGCGTGGACGTGGAAGACATGACCGCTGCTGAGCAGGTGCGGCTGATGCTGCTGTTGGTCCAAGACATGCTTTAGGAGAAGATCATGGGTATCGGGATGAAATTAGCAGCAGTCATGGCCCTGATATTGGCCGTGGTATGTGGTTTAGGCTATTGGTATTATGAAGATCAGCAGGCACGCATGGCCATACTGCAGGAAAACAACGCCAAGCTCACGGTGGCAGTGCAGACCAACGAAGAGACCATCAAGGTCATGAAGGACCATGATGAGCAGCAGGCCAAACAGATCAACGAGCTGCAGGACGGTCTCAACAAGGCCACGCAGGACCGCATGGATCTGGAATCTAAGTTCCGCAACAAGGACATAGCAGGCATGGGCCGCAAGGATGCCAAGCTGCTGGAAGAAAAGATCAACAGGGCCACGCAGCGTGCCTTTGATGATCTAGAAAAGACCACAGGACTCACAGAACAGCTGCCAACAAACACAGGAGCCAAGAATGCCAAGTAAGATCAAGCTGGCCATGGCAGCATTGGTGCTGCCATTGGCCGCATGCTCCAGCATGCCACAGACACTGCAGGTCACTGCCAAGCCTGTGGAGATCGGCATCATACAGCCAATCGATCCACAGCCGGTGGACATGCTCAAGGTCACCAGCAAGGTTCTCACTGCCAGCAACATAGACGACTTCATCAAGCAGGCCAAGAAGGACCAAGGCACTGACAATCCAGTGTTCATTGCCTTGAGCACCCGCGACTATGAATCCCTGAGCCTCAACATACAGGAGCTCAAGCGCTATATCGTGCAGCAGCAGAGGATCATAGCCTACTACAAGAAGGCCACTGCGCCCAGAGATGTAACGCAGACGCAACAATGACCTGACAAAATAAATACCCCTGACGAACCAGGGGTATTTCATGATCAAGAGGCTGGATCCTAAACAAAACGCAGATGCTGCACCACCTCCCAAGGCAGTGGATGGTGTTGTCATAGACAGTGCCAATGATGATTCGCTGCATGTGCCAGCCAGCCAACCAGCAGCTCAGCAGCCCGCAGCAGCAACCACGGTGCCATCAGACACTAACCAAACAACTGCGGCCGCCTCTGCCAGCGTGACCACCGAACCCAACGGTTCGACCACGATAACCATGACACCCAGCAACAGCTACAGCGCAACACCTGCTCCTCCCATGAGCAGCACAGGTGCTGACCTTTCTGCCATCAGCGACATCAACAGTGACATCGTATCACGCAAGATGTCTTTGGAAGAAGCCAAGTTCCAGCTGGACAGCGACCGTGCCAAGCATAGCATGTACATGGAGATCCGCAAAGAGGACTTCCGTGAACAACAGCTCAGAGAAGAAGAAGAGCGCAATAGCCAAAAGGAAGGCGAACATTGGATGAAGAGCTATTGGCGTCCTGCCATGGGTTGGCTCTACATGCTGATCTGTGCCTTTGATTTCGTGATAGCACCCATGCTGACCATGGCAATGCCCGTGTTTCTCAAGAATCTTGGTGCCACCGCCATAACCTACACACAGTGGCAGAGCCTCACGCTGGCCAACGGTGGATTGATACATCTGGCCTTTGGCGCAATACTGGGCATCACAGCCTGGACCAGAGGCCAGGAAAAGATAGCCAAGATGGGCTAGTCCCTGCAGAACACAGGGATTCCATAAGCAGCCGTGAAAGCTTCAGCATCAGCTTCGGTGTTAACCAAGGGCTGCCCCTTGATGTTGAGGCTAGTGTTGACCAGCATGGGACATCCTGTGCTGTTGTACCAACGTACCAACAGCTCCCAGAGACTTGGATGCTGCGCTCTTCCCACCGTCTGTAGCCTGCTGGTACCATCCACATGCACTATACCAGGATAGATGTCAGGGTCCTTGCAGCGCACAGTGTACTGCATGTAGCTGTGATCCTGGCCCAGCACGTCAAAATAGCTGCCAGCCAGTTCTTCCAGTATCACAGGAGCGAACGGTCTGAATGCTTCGCGCTGCTTGGCCGTGTTCATCTTGTCCTTGATGTCAGGATCTCTGGGATCACCAAAGAGGCTGCGATTGCCCAGCGCTCTTGGTCCAAACTCTGCGCGACCATTGGCCACACCCACTATCTGTCCCAGTCCCAGCACTGCCAGCGTCCTATGCACAGGATAGTCACCTGGTATGTCATGTCCAAGATAGGGACCCTGCCACTTGATGTGCTCACCGTGGTATGCTAGAGCAGCACCAATGCTGTTACCAGCATCGCCGGGATTGGGCATGATCCAGATGCGGTCCCAGATATTGCTGTGGGTCAACGCACTGTTGGTCACGCAGTTCAGGGCACTGCCCCCGCTGAACACTAGATTGTTGCTGCCCACTAGGTCGCGAGCATGTGCACAGATACTGATCATGATCTTGGTGAATATGTTCTGCGCCGCAGCGGCTATGTCTGCTGTATTGTTTTCTCCGGGCAACCACCATTGGCAACCTCTGTGCAGATTGCGTCGCAATCTGAAGAAGGGCCAGTCAGTGGTGACTTCTATTATGTCATCACAGATCTGCTGCTCTAGCCTCTGAGGATCACCCAGCGCCGCTAGGCCCATCATGATGTATTCCTCTTCGTTGGGTTTGAACCCACAGCGCTGTGTCATGGCTGAGTAGAACAGTCCGAGGCTGTTGGGGTATCTGATGCTGGCACGCTTGCGCAGCTGGTCCCAGTGGCCTTCCCAGATGCTGAGAGTGTCCCATTCACCCACAGCATCTACCACAACGATAGCAGCGTCCCTGAAACCACTGGTGTAGTATCCGCCAGCAGCATGGCTGTGATGATGGCTTACTGTGCGGATAGGTGTGTGCTCCAAGAAGTTACCACGCAGCTGCTGGCGCGGACTGGCGCTAAATGCTTCTGACCATTGTCCAGCGTATATGGCACGAGTGTGCAGCAACCATGGTTTTTCATGCCATATGATCTGGTCTGGTTCACCGTGTGCGAATGCTTGGCGTATGAGCGGCCAACAGATATGCGGATCGTTCTTGTGCCTGCTATAGCGCTCCGCATGTGCGGCAAATGCTATCTCGCCCTGCTTGAGCACAGCGATGGCCGCGTCATGTCCACCAGCTGATATGCCCCAGGTTATCATAGGGCCTTGCATGTCTGATAGAATTCCATCATCTCAGGGAAGGTGGCAGCAAAGTCCAGACCACGCCGATGGCACAGCTTGTCCAGCTCTCGCACGAAAGCCTGCTGGTGCTCGCGCGGCTTGTGTGGATCTCTGATGCTCTTGGCCAGCCCGTCAAGCCAATCAGCGTAGGGCAGCCAGTCCCTGTGCACATCGTCGATCTGGTGCCTTCGGCGTGATCGCAGCAGATCGGCGCTGCGCTGCAGATAGCTGCCGTAGCTGGCAGGCAGCACTGACACGTTTAACCACTGAGGATACTGTATCTGCTGTGGGTTGATGCCTATCTCCGTGCTATGCGCATCAACCAGATCGGCCACCCAGGCAAAGAACGCAGGTGAATCGCTGACCGACAGCGCATTGTGGCTAGCAATGATGTCGATCCTGATGCGCCATGCTTCAGCATGCTCCTGCTTGAAACGCAGCAGGCGATTGAAGTTTGACTCGAAGCGCGTCCAGCTGAGGCCGGTGCGTATGAACTCTGCGCGTGCGCCCAGGCTCTCTTGGCTGATCTTGATCACCATGCGGGTCTGGCTGCTGCAGTCCAACAGCTTGCCGATGCAGTCCAGCCAGCGATCCATGTAGCGAGGAGGCGTGTTGAGATTGGTCACTGCTGACATGTACAGTGGCCGCGTGCGCCCCGCGCTGAGATACTTGGCAGTGATCCTCTCCATGTACTGGTAGTAGCGGTCAATGATCAAGGGCTCTCCACCTATGAAGTTGATGCATTCTGCCTGCTCATAGGCATAGCTCTCGAACCATTCCCAGAACAGCTGCTCGAACCGCGGATCAGTGTCCGGCAGCTCGCGGCGCAGCACGTCTGGCGTGACGTCGCCATGCTGCAGCGCTTCTGAAGCCCACTGGGTGCTGTAGTAGAGGTTGCAGTACATGCACTTGAGATCGCAGGTGCTGTCCAGCGATATCTCGATGAGGTTGGGCGATCGCAGGCGTGCTATCTCTGCCTGCTGCTGCGGTGTCAGTGACAGCAGCAGCTGTTCTATCTCCGTGGCTGACTTGCCTGGGAAGTAGTTGGTCCTTTCCACGTAGCTGGCCAGCCCACCCAGACCATTGCGCGGGCTGCCCACGCCGGCCTGCTCGGCCTCATAGCACTTGCTGCAGAACCTGTGTTTCTGGCCTCGCAGCAGCGCTGACTTCACCTCCAGCATGGGTTCGTGGTTGCTGAACAGATCCACGCCCTGCCTGTCCATGTCAGCATGTGATGGCTTGGACCAAGGTCCGCGGCAGCAGTTCTTGATCTTGCTGCCACTGAACATGATGTTGGGATAGTCCCAGGCAAAGCTGCAGGCTGTGTTGCGTATGTTACTTGCCATTACGGTCTCCAAACAGCTCAAAGTCGCTGTTGCTGTAGCCATCTAACAGATGGCGATCTTCATTGTCTCGCACTGGCACTATGGCCCAGGTGCAGTAGTTGGTAAAGTTTGGTATGGCCTTGAGCCTATCTTCGAATGCCAGCGTGTCGTCAGTGGTTCCGGGTTTCATCATCAGCTTTATCTCGAGATGTCCCACGCCTCGGTTGTGCTTGCTGAACTTCTGCTGTGTGACAGCATTTACCACTTCAAGGAACCTATCTTGGTTCCAGAACTCATAGTGAGCGCTGAGATTGAGATCACCGTAGTTGATCAGCTCGCTGTAGTATTCCGGTCGCCTGCTACCGTTGCTGTGCATGCTGAGATGATAGCCGCAGCTGTTGATGTATCTGCACCAGTCCAGGAAAGCCGAGTTAGCTGTTGGCTCTCCGCCGCTGATTATGAAGTTGCAGCGCCCTTGTCCTATGAACTTGTCCTGTATCCTCTGGGTAGCTGACATCAGCTCGTCCAAGCTCTTGTGAGCTTCGAAGTTATTGTGTATCTTAGGAGAACAGTAGCTGCAGTCAAAGTTGCAGCGCCTGCCTATCTCCCAGAACACCTGCTTCACGCTGCTGGCATGGGTGCGCTCCAGCGCGGCTATGTCTCGCAGCTGGTAGTCTCGCTTGCCTACTTCGGTTGCCAAGTCCTGCGTCCTGCGCAGCAGCTTGGCCAAATCGGGAGTGCGGCTCTTGGGAATGAAAAGATCGCTGCCGCACGAGCAAGTTGGTAGGTCACAGGTAGACCAGTGTGTGGGTATGGCAAAATCGTCAAAAACGTTGCCAAGCTTGCCACCTACCCTGCAGTTAGCACCATGCACCATGCCGTCTGAGTCGATGAACAGGTTCTCCACACCTACGCCACAGTGCCAACCTTTATAGTAGTTGAGCCTCTGTCCCACTATCTCGTCAGTGCTGAAGTCGCGCCACGTGCCGTCAGCAGCATAGGCTCGCAGTGGTTTACCCGGCGTGAAGTCCATTGATCTTCTCCTTGGTGCACATTATGTCAAAGTTGCAGTGGCAGCGGTTCTTGGTGCACAGCACCGGAGCTAGAGGTAGGTTCAGATCTTGGTCAAGCACATGACCTATGCTGCCACCCTCGCGGCACCATCCTCGGTATATCTTGCCGTCCATGTCCACGATGATGTTTTCTAGACCTGCCCAGCAGTGCCAGCCCTGCCAGCTGTTGACCTGCTGGCTGATGAACTTCTGCGGGGCCATGACCACTCGCTTGCCATCTGGACGTACCATGGCCATGGCACCTCGGTAGTTTTCAAACTGCCGATCATGAGTGATGTGCTTGCTGACCAGCTCATACTGCCTGTCGATGCGTTCCTGCTGCTCTGGTGCATAGGGATAGACTTCCTCACCAAAGTTGATCAGCAGTGGCTGCAGCGCCATGCTGATGTTGGTAATCTCCGTGAGCCGCACCGCAAAGTCATAGAGCTCATCAAAGCGATCCGGCAGCATCATGAGGTTAACGTGCGTGCGTATGCGCTGGCTGGTCATGGCTGCCACCTGCAGGAAGTGCGACTTGTCACCTGCTTCGGGATGGAAGCTGAGGCACACGTGGTCCACGTGATCCAAGATGTCTTCCCACCAGCGCAGGGTGCGAGAACTGTTGCTGATGAAACCTACCCTGCAGCCTCGAGCCTTGAGCCACTGGCAGAGATCTGGGAAGTGCTTCCACAGCGTGACTTCGCCGCCGGTGAACTCAAAGTATATGGTGCTCTTGTAGTGATCTATGATGCGTTCACAGAACTGCAGCACGCTGTCATAGTCATACCAACCATGGCTGCCATCATGCAGGCTCTTGGGGCAGTAGCTGCACTCAAAGTTACAGGTGTTGCCCATGCACCAGTTTACGTTGATTATCTTGGCCAACTCAGTGTTGGCATGTTCCAGGCGAGTGTAGCCGTTCAGTATGTCTGTGCTCATGTGATGCTTCTCGTGTTACCATAGGGTATCAGCTCTATGCCATCTGGCACTGTGGTACTGCGCCATGGATCCACCACCACGCTGCCCTGAGCAATCTGTTCCATCTCTGTTGTGTAATAGCGCTGATGTGCCAGCAGATACACAGCTGGGGCCAGGCTGATCGCATCATAGCTGACCACAGCACCTCTGGACTCGCAGCAGTGTCCAACCAGCAGGCTATAGCTGCCGTCTGTGTGATCCACGCCCTGCTTGTAGCTCTTGCCCAGTATGACCACGGGTAGGTTGTGGCTGACCAGCTCGCGTGCTAGGTTGTCGGCCTGCACTTCGCGAGCACGCATGATGCCGTCAAACAGATCATAGCCCAGGTCCAAGCGCTGGGCCAACCAGCGCAGTGCTATGTTGTCTCTGGGATGGCAGGGTCCACCGTCGCCCATGCCTGGTTTCATGTAGGCCGGACCCATGATCCTCTGCGTGCTGTCTGCCAGCGCACGGGCAACCAAGTCGCTGTCCATGTTACCCACTCTCTCGGCCACGTCCTGTATCATGTTGACCAGGCCAATCTTGGCTGAGATGAAGGTGTTGTAGAAGATCTTGATGGCTTCCATCTCTTCCCAGGTGCCTGTGATCACCCTGGGATCGTTCTGCATCATGGGCGCATAGAATGCCCTGAGCTGTTCCACGGCAGCATCTTCTGTGCCAGTGGCCGTGCCGATCAGTATCATCTCTGGATGGACCATGTCGTGTGCCACGGTGCCCATGGCTATGAGATAGGGATTGTAGACCAAGTTGGTCTTGCTGATATGCCTAGCCAGCTGCCTGCGTAGCGTGCCTGGCAGCACTGTGCTGATCAGCACCACTGTTGTGTTTTCGATGTCACAGTGTTCTAGCTGCTGCAGCACAGCGATCACGGTGCTGTAATCAAAATCCTTGCTGGGCAAGTGGCTGGTGGGAGCACTGCCATCGTAGGCCGGGTCGTGCGGTGTTGGCACTGCTATGAACAGTATCTCGCTGTGAGCAGCCACTTCGGCCAAGGTGCCCAGCTTGACACGTTCAGTGGTCACTGGTCGTATGTCAGTGCCCATGACATCATGTGTTCTTGCCATGGCCTCTGCCACAGGCAAGCCCAGCTTGCCCAAACCTATCATACCCACGCGCATGTCTGTCCTCCGGCTATGAGATAATTATGCGGTTCGCGCGGCCAGTTCAGCAAGTGTTAACATGGTCCTATGTGATATTCTGCCGCATATTCTCTGGGATCGATGCCCATAGCCAAGCAGTGGGCCAGCCTTGCTTGCTGCGAAAGGCCTGTCCATTCATGCTGCAGGGTACTCAACAACCCGCTGTCATGCTGCGGTGCATGGCCCACGTTTGGACGCACGAACCGTGACAATAACCACGGTATCTGCCTTGGTTCAAGCCCTAGATCCACGCAGTATTGCCACAGTATGCAGTGATTGAAGCTGATGTCACTGCGTGGTCTCAGGTGCCTTTGGCACCATATACCCATGGTGGTTGGTTCGGCAGCAAACAAGTGATCCTCCATGCCAGGCATCACACTGTCATACCAGGGATTCTCCAGCTTGGTGGTGTAGATCTCTCCCTGCCGAGGCAGGCTAATCTTGATCTCAGTGGGCGATATCCAGATATCTGATCTGGTATCGATGATCATGTCATAGTCAATGCCAGTGGCCTTCATAGCTTTATAACAACGCAGCGATTGCCAGCTAGGCGCAGTAGCGCTGTTGATGTTGTCTGCGATATCCCAATGCTCGGGACCTGTTAGCTCCGCATGCATGATCTGCATGTCTCTGTAAGCATCGAAATCTCTGCAGCTGTCTGTGCGCCATTGGCAGATATAGTAGTGGGTTTGGTCACAGATGGCTGACATGGTCTGGGTCATGGCGTCGCGGGTCTGATCCCAGGTACGCCTGTGGCCTCTGAGAAAAACAGCTGCTCTCATCGCTGCGTCAACCAATCACAGATATGATCAGCCCACAGTCGATGGCCCAGCTCGTTGGGATGGCTGATCAGCAGAACTTCTCTGGGATCACGGTCTCCGATTATGTGATTGTGAAACGTGGCCAGAGGTTGATCCTTGTGCATGAATCGATCACCGTCTATCAGCTGCCATATCTGCCTGTCTGCGTCGCTGATCTTCAGCTCGTGCTGGACCTGATACTGCTGATCATTCCATTCGGTGATCAGCTGCTGATGATGGTGGTATATGGCCTGAAACATGAAGTATTCAACGCCTGCGGCCTCTAGCAGCTGCTGAGCACGATGTATGGTGTTGATATAGCGATGCATGTATTCCGCAGCATGCCACCAATACCGCACGTATTCTCTGCTGAACCTGTTGATTGCAGCATGCTTGTAGGTGTGAGTCCACATGGGATACATGGTCAACCACCCCCGATCGACGCAGCTGGGATCATCCACGTCATGGAACCAAAAATCTCTGCGTTCAGGGCTGGTCCAACCTATGGCTACTAGATCCCTGCTCGGGTCCTGGCCCTGCAGATATCCCTGTGTGATCAGCCACTCGGTGAGACTGCGCAGAATGGTGTCATTGCTGCAGCCAGGCCAAGCTAGATTTATCACGTCATCTCTGCCAATGGCACGACCGAGGCAGCTGCTCCACACATGCTCAAGCCTATAGCCACTGTCTCGATGGTCAAAGTCCTCGCGCAAGCCTGGTATGCTTGGGTCTCGCAGCTCGCTGCCCCAGGTCCAGCTGTCGCCAAATGCTATGAGCCTGGCCGTGCTCATCTGTAGATGAACGGATCGCGCTTGCGCAGCTCAGACATGCGCTGTTGGTATCTGCGCCAGCTACGCCAGCGCCGGTATGGGGACAAAAGCCAATCAAGCAATCTCATGTATCCTCCTCTTGTGTAACACCTGTTTCCTGCCATACCAAACTATCTGTCGCGCCCAGTCTTGGCTGCTGCGGGGATAGGATGCGGACTCAAAGCTCACGGATACTGGTTGCCGTAGCACTGGACCTGGCGTGCAGCGCAGCGCGGCAGTGATCATGCTGGGTATGTCATGGCCATAGCTGTGTGCTTCATCTGTCTCGTGATCGGGTCCCAGTATCCACTGCTGCTGGAAGTGCACTGCGTCTGCGATGTGATCATCGGTCATCCAATCACGCAGGAAAGGCACAAGCTCAGCATAGAAACGAGTGCTGTCTGATCGCAGCTGCAGGAATGTCAGCTCTTCAACTGGCCAGTTGATGTCACCGAAACGGCTATCGCTCTGGCCCAGATCCTCGGCGCCATCCAGCATGCGATCCAGCGTGTGATCGATCCTAGCAATCTGTGCGCCCAGCAGTGTGGGTTGGTCACGGTGTGCTCGCAGCAAGCGCTCATAGAACTCGGTATAGCTGCCGTTCACTCGCCAATAGTCCATGGCCAGATACTGAGTGAGACCAAGGCAATGCAGTGCCTGCACGATCCAGCTGATCCTATAGGCAGCTCGCCAATCGTCATGAGGCATGCTGCTGGTCGCGATCACTATGTCATTGTATTCCGGTATCTCATCTGGACGAGTGCTGCTGTGATTGTCCATCAGAGGTACACGCTGCTTTCGTATGCCCTGCTCAGCCATGTGTCTGGGATCTGCCATCTCTGAATTGCGCAGCACCATGCAGGTGTAGATCACTAGGTTGTCGTGCTGCCCACCCTGTAACAGTGTCTCGATGCCCTGTTTATAGCTGTGCAGCGTCTCGCCCGGCAGGCCTATTATCAGTTCTGTGTAGGTTGCTATGTTCTGCTGCCTATAGCGATCAACCAGGGGTCGGAAGTCTTCGATGGCTATGTTCTTGCGCTTGATGATCCCCAATGTGTGTGGATCCATGCTCTGCATGCTCAGCGTCACACCCTTGCTCATGCCAGCATCGTTCAGCAGCTTGGCTATGTCAAAGACCTTTTGATCGCTGCGCTTGGCATAGCTGGCACGGAACTTCTGAGGATAGCCCCACTGCTGCTTGGTTTTCACCATCTCAGCAGTGATGTCCAGATCGCGAGCATAGATTCCATAGTTGGCGTCGCAGTTGTAGAGCAGATCGATACGGTTGGTGCCAAACCAAGAAAGTTCGCTGACCAAGCGAGCTGTGTCAAACTGCCGTATCTTGGTGTACACAGCTGATCCCCAGTCGCAGAAGGTACAGCTGTAGGGGCAGCCTCTATGTGTCTCTTGGCTGGCATGCCAAGCTATCTGCGGATTTTCTCGGATCAGCTTAGCGAACAACCCACTGAGATAAGGGCTTGGTAGCACTGAGAGATCTGCTAGGCGCGCACGAGATTCTGTTTTGTGAGCCACACCATCTCGCAGATAGCTGATGCCCTGCACACCAGCAGGATCACCACCATCTCTGATCACTCGCAGCAGTTCCACGAAAGTGATCTCGCCTTCGTCATGCACCAGATAGTCAGCAACCGTGATCTCGGAATCAAAACCACTGCTGGGCACTTCTGGTCCACCCAGTACTATCACGCAGCTGGGATATCTCTGCTTCACCAGCTTGGCCAGTGCCATGTTATAGTTCCAGTTCCACAGATAGCAGCTGAGAGCCAGCACGTCTGGGTCCACCATGCGATCAGCCGCAGTGTCCAAGGGTTCGCGAAGGAACAGCAGGCCGCCCAGCTCATAGCTGTGTGCGATGTCAGGCTGGCTTGCTGCGTAGCTCCACAGCATGCCCACTGAATAGGGCAGGAAGGCCTGCCCACCAAAGCTGTTGTTGATCTGCGAGAGATAGAGTTTCTTCATCAGCTGTTTAGTCCACGATAGGCAGCAAGGAACTGCTGATGGTGGCTGCTGTTGAACCAATCCATGCCGCAGAACAGCTGTTGGTTGTGCTCGCAGACTTCTCGGCAGCGCATCCACCAGTGCAGCTTGTCCCTGTGCCACCGTGCTTCGCGCAGGTTCTGCAGTATCAGCTCCAACCTGGCTAGATCGGTTTGGCTGTCATAGATCTCGTCCCAGAGGCAGCCATAGGTTTCGAAGCCCCAGCTGCGCAGCAGTGCCAGCGTGTTCTGGTGACCCCAGACCATGAACGGCTGCAGCGCCCAGATTGGTTTCCACAGCTTTTCGCTGATGAACAGATTGTGTGGCTCGTCAAAGGCATGGGTCTCGTTGATCACGCTGAACCAGCTGTTGGTGTAGATGCTGGTATTGATGTGCATGGCCTTGTTGTTGCCAAAGTCTGCGTCATCCACTATCAGTGGCAGCGTGGCCTGAGCCTTGTTGATCACAGCTTCCGGCACGCCCCAGTCTGGCCAGCCATGATACCATAGCTGGTTGTGGCTGACCAGGCCTTCCTGATGTAGGTCTGACTCGATCAGCTTCATGACCATGAGCTCGCGGTGCTGCCTGCTGACCCTGTTGAGGCAGTTGTAAAGGCTGATTGGCCTGCCGTCTCGCTTGGCAGCTATCTGATCTTCCCAGGTTAGTCGCGTGCTGTTTCGTAGGTTCAGCTGCTGCATGTACAGCAGGTGCGGGAATCCAATGATGGTGATGCGAGCCCTGATGCCAAGACCGTCGCACCATTCAGCATAGCCTCTGTGATCAAGATCATTGCCAGTGAGAAAGCACAGCGAGCTGGGAGGCAGCGCATACTCTGCACAGCACTGATGCAGATACTCATAGAGCCTCGGTTCATAGAAACCTTCGTTGAGATTGTCTATGACCAACAGCGCGCGGCCCTGCTGAGCATCGGCCATGACCTCTGGCGGCACGTGGTTGAGAAAGCAGTCGAAACCAACTTGGTTGCCCTGCCAACCGGTCCAATACTGCGCATCCTGCCACGTGCCTATGTTGTAGGCATAGTTGCGTGGACGATCGGCGACGCTGCTGTGCTGCCATACCACGTCGGATCGGTTCCAAAAGTTGTTGCGCCAGTAATGGAAGAAATTGGCAATGGGAAACCTACCAGTTACCAAGTGATCTCTCACACCCAGGGTGGTCACTGGGCAGGCCGTCATGGTCCTGAACCTTGTGGGATCGTCAAACACCCAGTGCACGGTCATGGTCGCAGCTCCCAGAGCTGGGGTAAGTGATCAGCCATGGCCCTGTTCTTGAGCCGATCTATCTCGCCAGCGTCATGCCAGAACTGAAGCCACAGGTCAGTGGGCCATCCGGGGTTGCGATGAGCAGACACCGAGTCACTGCTTTGGTCCATGTGGTTCAGTGCCGCTATCCAGGATGCGTGATATTGATGCTGCTGCATGCCCTCCAGCGCGGCTAGTATCTGATCACGCACCGTGCGCTTGGCACTGTCTGGCAGCAGCCTCACGTCTTGGTAGCTGGGATGATAGACCACGTTCACGAATGGCAGCCCACCCAATCCAGGCCTTTGCCTGCACCATGTTATCAGCTCAGCAGCACTGAAACAGTTGTATAGACCGAACGTGGTGTGTATGTCGATCTTCATGGTCTCTTGGTGCTTTGCTATGCTCAGTAGCGCACGTAGGTTACGCATGATGTCTGCCCAGCTGCTGTTCTGACGTATGTAGTCGTTGGCCTTGCCGATTGCTTCGAGGCTGACATTGATGGTTATGTGGCCAAACTGCTGCCACAGCTCCAGCAGCTGGCTGGGCATGTGCGTGAGATTGGTGTTGTAGCTGATGCTGATGCGATGTGCCACCTGCTGCGCCACGCAGGCTTCAAGGATCTCGTGATGCTGCTTTATGATCAGCGGTTCCCCGCCAAGGAAGTTGATGTGCGTGACCGTGGGCAGCGTGCTGAGTATCACCTCCATGGCCCTGGGATCCTCGAACCACTGCTGGTGTGAGGCACGCTGATCAGCATAGCTGTCATGCCTGCCCAGCTTGATGTTGTCTATGGTCCACAGGTGGCTGTTGGCCCAGTTGCACATGCGGCACACTAGGTTGCACTTATTGCCAAAGGTTATGTCCAGATACTGTATGTCACTGCCTGGCAGCAGCGTGCCGTCGCTGGCCGTGGCACGCGGCTGGCAGCTGTATCCCAGATCGCTGTAGACACCGTTCCAGATATGCCTGAAGCTGACACCACCAGTGTCTTCGATCTGCCAGCACTTGCTGCAGCTTGGATGTCTCTCACTCTTAGCGATGCTCTGCCTCACGGCCTTGTGCAGCGGGCTGTTGAGCACTTCCAAGGGTTCAGTGATGTCAGTGATGAATGGATTGCTGAAGTCCTTCCAGTGGCCGTGGTTGTTGCAGCATAGACGTGGCCGGCCGGGACCATCCAGGCTGAGGCTGTTGTAGGCTAGCACGCAGAAGCTGGGATGTTCAGGCACAGGCAACAAGGGCCTCCGTGAGCTCTGGTAATATGTCAGCAGTGTCTATGCCATGCGCTGTGCGCTTGAACACCAACCACTGCTGCAGCCTCAGGCTGAGATCACTGTCAAAGGGCCTGTTGGTCACCACCTGCTGGGCATACGCGATGCCATGATGCATGTCACAGGGGCCTTGAGGAATGCTGCGCTTTAGATCGCGCCAAGCAGACTGCCGAGCTGCCAGTGGCACAGCTTCAACGCTGAGATATGGCGGAAAATCCAAGACTATGGGGAACCATATGCAGGGGGTCCCTATCTCTTGTACCGTGTAGCTGATGTGCCGCAGCAGAGGTCGCATGCTGAGGCAGTTCAGTGCGCTGACCACCGTGAATATCTTGATGCTCTGTGCCATGCCACTGCTGAGATAGCGACGGAAGTTTTGGTCCTTTTCACTCCACACTGTGCCCTGCCGTATGAATTCGTCCTGCGCACCAAAACCGTCTATGCTGATCTGCACTTCTGTCTTGAACTGGCTCAGCTGCTGTATCAGCTTGGGATTCCACAGGGTGCAGTTGGTGGTGAAGCTGACCTCGCAGTCAGTGTTGCCTGCCTCCAGCAGTATGTCCAGATACTGATAGATATTGGCATCCATGGTTGGCTCGCCGCCTGTGATATACAGACGCTGCAGGGTTGGTGCCATGAGTTTGAAGTTGTCAAGGCTCTGCGACCTGCTTATGTAATCACCATCGCTTTTCCATTCTTCGCTGCCATCTGATTTGTTGATGCGCAGCTCCTTGTGCCATTCTTTGGCCAACCACGGCGGTAGCACTGTGTTGTCATCATCCAAAAGCTCACGCCTCTGTGCAGCCACCCTGTCGCTGCTGCCGCTCCAGCAAGTGACGCAGGTTAGGTTGCAGCGAGTGCTGGGCCGCAGCTCAAAACTCACAGGCAAGCTGTCGCTGATCCTACCCAGCAGAGATCTATCCATGGGCTGTGCTTGATTAGCCAGCTGCCGTGGGCTAGCTACCCCGCTGGCTTCGATGCCATAACAGATGCCACAGTCGCTGACCTGTTCACCCTGCAGCATCTTCTGCCGCACGCCCTGCATGTGCTCACCGTTCCAGATGTGCGTGAGGCTGTTGGTGCCCCAGTTCAAGGGAGTGCCGCCCACCTCATGTATGACCTTGAAGTCCTGTATGTTACAACAGAGCTTGCACTGGCCCATGGGAGTGGTGTTGAGATTGCGCCATGGCATCACGCAGAAGCTGTCAGTGGTCATGTGCGCCTCTTGGGGATGCAGATGTCAGTGCCGCAGTGGCAGTGGTGCTTGCTGCAGGTCACTGTCACGGGCAGGCTGTCCAGGTTCAGCTGCCCAGAGATGTTGCCTATGACTCCGCTGACGCCACAGCTGCCCAGGGTTATGTCGCCATTGATGCCTATGTTGATGCTGGTACCAAGATCGCACTGCCAACCCTCAAAGAAGTTGACGCGCTCTGCTGCCAACCTGTTGCTGTTCACTGGCTGTACCGTGCCGTCGCTCCAGTGCTCCATGGTGGCTGTGCTGCCCACTCTGTTCTTGGGCTTGGTCAGCGTCTGCTTGATGCGCAGGTTGTTGTTCATCAGCCAGTCTATCTTGTTCTTGTCGCTGTAGTCATAGGGCTGGGCCGCAGTGCTCATCTCGGCCAGTATGGGTACGTATTCCATGTGCACGTTACCCATGGCATCAAAGATCTCATCAGCACGCGCCATCTGGCTATCCCAGTGGTCCTCGGCCATCATCATGCGTATGGCCAAGTAGTTGACTCTGGTCTCCAAGTACTTGGCATTGGCCATGAACTGCTCGTGCTTGACCCACTCGGGGTGGTAGCTGGCCACCACGTCGTCGAAGTAACTGTGGAACCTCTCCCACCACACCGTGGGCCTGCTGAGGTTGGTGTTGATGGCCACCGTGACGTCATAGTCGCTGCTGAACTTGAACCAGTCCAGCATGGGTATGAGCCCCTGCCAGTGCGTGGGTTCGCCTCCGCTGAGGAACAGCTTGATCCTCTTGAAGCCTCGGTCGCGCATGGCAGCCAACATGGTGGCCATGTTGCGCTGGTAGGCCTTGATGTCAGTGTTGGGCTGTGTGCCGCCATAGTTGCCAGGGTTGCAGTAGCCACAGCGATGGTTGCAGACATCGCTGGTCTGCCAGGTGATGAACAGCACTGGCTCGCCGCTCCAGTCTATCCTGTCCAGCTGAGCACCAGTAGTCACTGCTGAAGGCACAGCCGCTGCGGGCACTGAGCGGGGCCGGGCATCAGGATCGATGCTGGCCAGCTCGGGGAACGTGTCAAAGAAGCTTTCCTTGCGCATGCCATCCACCAGCTTGGTCTCGCGGAGGAAGTCAGGGATGAGGTGGCTGTCGTCGCTGCTGTCCATGACGTTGATCACGCTGTCCCAGTTGCTGACATACCAGTCTGGCGTGCCCAGTGACCTCAGCCAGGTCTGGTGCTCGCGTATCTTGTGCCGCGCTTGGTCCTTGAGATGGCTGGGCAGCACTCGCACGCTGCTGTGGTTGGGCCAGGTCAGTATGTTCAGCCGTGCATGCTGGGGTTCCAGCAGGCCCAGCTCTATCCATTCCCTGTGGAAGTCAGGCAGGTGCAGCACGTTCATGAGGCTCACGGTGGGCGTGATCGCAAACACCACCTTGGGCACTTCTCGCATCAGTCGGCGGCGGTTCTCCACTACCTCGCTCCACACCATGTTCTTGCGCAGATACTCTCCGCGAGCATGGCTGCCATCCAAGCTGGCTGCCACCCTGATGTTGTTGAAGTTCTTCCACAGTTCGAACAGATCACGCTTCTTGTAGTTCAGCACCGTGAAGTTGGTGGTATAGCGCAGCAGCACGTACTTGAGACCTCGGCTGATCCAATGGTCCAGCATGCGATAATGCTCGTCAGTCATGAGGCTCTCACCGCCTGCGAAGTGCACATGCTCAGTGTGGTCCAGATGCGGCAGCAGCTGAGCCCAGAAGTCCCCGGACTTGTTGATGTTCATGATGCGGGGCTGGCTGTATTCTGGCCAGCGAGCCTTGTACTCGTCGTACCATCCACTGCTGAGACCGTGGCCACAGGTCCTGCAGCGCAGGTTGCAGATGTTGCTGAAGCGTATGTCCAGGTATGCCAGGTTCACGCGAGGCAGAGCACCATCATCAGCAGTCTCCGAGACCAAGGGCAGATGCTGCTTGAGCTCAGCATTGCTGCTGATGCGCAGAGTTTCCACGCCAGCTGACTCTTGCTCGTAGCACTTGCTGCAGGCATGGCTGCGTCGACCTGCCAGCATGTTGCGTCGCATGTCGCGGATCAGTTCGCTGTTCCACAGCTGTGCTATGGTCTGATCGTTGAAGTTGCCCAACACGTTGGTGTTAGGGTCCGTGATGCAGCAGGGCATGGTGCGGCCATCTGGCCAGAAGTGCATGTGCGTCCAAGGCAGCATGCAGAACACTTCATTCTTCTTGGAGTCTATGAGATCATCAGTGTTCATGGATCTGAGCGCACTCCCTGTAAAATTCAACCAGCTCTGGGAAAGTGGCCGTGAAATCCGTGTGCCGTCGGCGATCATGCTCCGTGAACCAAGCATGGAAGTCTCGCCTGCCCTCTGTTATTTTATCCTCTGTGTACGCAGTGGTCTCCATGTATCTCACCACTCGTCGGAACTTGTCTACCTCCAGGGTGCCAAAGGCCTGCTTGTTCTCGTCATCCTCGTGAGCTTCCATGTAGGCCAACGCAGCATGCATATAGGGCATGAATTCTGCCTTGGGCAGTATGTTGATGTCATACTGCAGTGGCTCTCTGAGATAGGGCGTGTCAAACCGCACGTTGCGTATCTTGGGCTTGGGATCATGTGTGGGAGCATATCGAGCACGCCATTCCAACAGCTTGACCAGCAGTGACTGGAAGTTGGGCACGCTCAGCGCATTGAAGGTGATCATAAAGCTGACGATCTGGCCGCTCACTGTCATATAGGTGTCTAGGTTCTGCTCCCAGGTCGCCAAGTCTAAGCCTGTGCGTATGTATTCTGCCTGTGGACCCCAGGTATCCATGCTGGTATAAAGGCTGAAGCTCTTGATGCAGCCGTGATCCATGAGCTGTCTGACCTTGCGGCTCATGCGCTCCACCAGGATGGGCTTGACTCCCAGATTGCTGTTGATGTTCAGCTCTAGATTGGGCATGGGATTGGCCAGCAGGTCGTCCAGCAGCAGCCAGGTGCTGCTGTGTAACAGAGGCTCGCCGCCAGTGACTCGCATGATGTTCACAGTGTCTCTGATCTGCGGCCACCACTGCCACCAAGCATCCACGAAGGGATTGGAATCTTCTTCGCGTATGTGCAGCCAATCTATGTCGCAGCGATGGTTCTTGACCATGACATAGGGACCGTGGTCTCGTATCTCGTTGTAGTATTTGCTGCTGGCCTTGGGATGGCAGTAGCCACACTTGAAGTTGCACTCGTTGCCAAAGCTGATCTCTATGTACTCGGGCTTGACATCAAAGTTGGCACCTAGTGCAGTGATCTCTGCCAAGCGTTCAGGGCGATAGATGGTGCTGTTGCGTATGTGCCTATCGCTGACATAGCCTGTGCCCATGTCTTCGATCTTCCAGCAGTAGTCGCAGCCCTTGGGCTTGCCCCCGTTCAGCATCTGGCGACGTTCTGCCTTTTTCTCGCGAGTGTTGTGCAGGGCGCCAGGGTCCCAGCCAATGCGCTTTTCGTCTATGGCATGTGGAGCTGGATGATAGCAGCTGTGGGTCTCGCCGGTGTGGAGGTATATGGTGGTATGATGCCATTTGGCCAAGCAGAAGGTAGGACTGATCGCGTCCATCAGGGGTGCCAGCTCATCTATGCGTTGCTTGTCTGCCACTGATCGTTTCCAAGGTCGTGATTTATTATAGCATATAAAGTTGGGCTGATCTATCAAGCCAGGCTGTGGGCAACGTAATTTTCCACGAACGCTAGCTTGCGCTCTGCTAGGATGGGTAGGTATGGGCTGGTCTTGCAGTTTTCCTGCATGAGAAGATCCAGTTCAAATCCCAGGCTAGCCCAATCCCCCAGTGGCCAAGCAGCCTGCTTCATCAGTGGTCGATGTGCGCGAGTGTATTTCATGACCAGCTTGCGTGCCTTGGTCAGGTTCCAGCCACTTTCTTGGTGTGCCCACTCCCAGCTCTGAGTGGGATCAGGGAAGCTGAAACCGTATTTCTGACTGTTGCGGCTGAACTCGCTTTCAAACATGCCTGGACTGATCCACAGCGCAGCCCAGCGCCAATTGTTCATGTTGTTGTCAATCAACCACTGGCCATCAGCTTCGAGCTGTGCTTCTGTCTGTCCAGGTAGACCCACTATCAGTCCCAGCGCCCAGTTGATCTTGCCTTCCCACCGCTGCTGCATCTTCAGCAACCATTCCTTGCCGTGCAGTCCTGACCAACCCTTGCCTATCATCTTGCTGCTGTTGGACTCAAAGCTTTCTATGCCTATGAAAGTGCTGCGCAGGCCGCTTTCCAGCAACAGCTGTTCAGTCTCGGGGCGTGCCCATACCAAGTCAGCCCTGATGTAGCCGATCCATTCCAGTCTAAAGGGCACGCTGGCAGCTATGTCCCTGAGCATGCGCACCTTTTCCACTGTTTCATTAACAGTGTCGTCGATGTAATAGAACCTCGTGACGCCCCAGCGCTCATGGTAGTGCATGATCTCAGCTTTGATGCTGTCAGCACTGCGCAGATAGGTGCCAGGAGTCTTGCCCAGATATTCATAGCTGCAGAACCTACAGCGGAACATGCAGCCACGGCCCAGCTCGATCGGTATCACTTCCCAGCGATCTATGTGATCGTCGTCGGTGAACACGGGACCACAGCTGGTGGTGATATCGAACCGTGGCCTGGTCTGACCAGCTGCTTGGCTGGTCTCATCCAACCATGCCAGCATCTGATCTTCGCCGGCACCCGTGAAACCAGTCCAGCCAGGCTGTAGAAATTGGTTGACTCGAGTTCCGCCCATGACCCAACGCAGGCCAGGGTATTTGGCCGCCACAGCAGCTTGGCCTGCTCTGACCCAATCTGGCATGGGCAATGCCTGTTCTATGGCCTGGCCTGACGATCTAGCCTGAGGATCTTCGTTGGGGAAGAAAGTGGTGCTGACGCCTATGGCCAGGGTGGTGTGATCGATCCATCTTTCCGTGATGGCAACCAGATCTGCCAGGCTCATGCAGCCTGCGAAATCTATCACCTTGACAGCATATCCATTCTGCCGCAACCAGCTAGCCAGCTTGTGTGGTCCAAGAGGTCTCACAGCACTGGCTGTGCTATCATATGTGGCTGGCATGTTCCATAATATGAGCTGAGACATCAGATATTTAACCTTAGGCCAGTGCGGAGATTCCATTATATTTTTGATTGGGCTCGTTGTAAACCACAGATCACGCCGCTATATAATAGAGGTAACGGTGCAGCGGAGAGACAGATGACGGATGGTAAAAAACCAAAAACCACTATCATATTACCCAAGATAAACAAGCCAGATCCCAAGAATTTGCGCAGCGATTTCAAGAACTCGCACAAGCAAAACAGCTACAACGCACCCAAGAACGTCATCCGCAAAGCTGGTCCCAGGGGCGGCTAGACACAAATCCACTTGACAGGCCACACAGATCATGCTAGCTTGGTTGCTAGCACGACCACCATCACGCACACAGGAGCAGGCATCACATGGTTAAACAGCCCAGCAAGAAGGTCGCTAAGTCACGAGAAAGCAGCGAGAGCACCAGCAGCGATCCCGTGCGCTTGTATCTAAGGGAAGTGGGCAAGACACCACTGCTGAACCATGCCAAGGAAATCGAGTTCAGCAAGACCATCGAAAGCAGCAAGCAGCTGATCATGGACACGCTGTTTGCTGTGCCCATGACTGTGCAGACCATCGACGGTTGGATCGCTGACATACAGCATGGCACCAGAGCCGTTGACACGGTGTTTGATCTTGAAGGCGACGAAGATGGCGCGCTCAGCGAAGAGCTCAACACACAGCTGACCGGCGTGCGCGATCTCTGTGCCAGCTATCTCAGCGATACCAGCAAGAAAGCTGCCAAGGACGAGCTGATTGCCGCGTTCAATGAGCTGAATCTCTTGCCTGCCAGCATCGGCATGATCATGGAGCGCCTGCAGGGAACCAATAAAAAGCTGCTAGAGGGCGATGGTGCGCTAATGCGGCTAGCGCTGGACTGTGGCATCGATCGCAATGACTTCTTGGAACGCTATGTGGGCCATGAGCACATGACATGGCTGCAGGATACCAAGGGCAAGAAGTGGGACAAGCTCAAGCAGAAAGCCAACGAGATCGGACACTGGGTGGGCATGATGCAGGAACAGGCAGACGCTGCTGGATTGCCAGTGGGCGAGCTGCGCACCGCAGTGCGAGTGCTGCGCCATCAGAGCAAGGTCAAGGACGATGCCATCGCAGCCATGGCCAAGGCCAACCTGCGCTTGGTGATCTCAGTGGCCAAGAAGTACAACCAAAACAGCTATAACGGTGGGCAGCTGCTGGACCTCATCCAAGAGGGCAATATCGGCCTGCTCAAGGCCGTGGAGAAGTTCAAGTGGCAGCTGGGCTATAGGTTCTCAACTTACGCCACATGGTGGATCCGACAGGCCATCATCAAGGCAGCCACTGAAAGCAATCGCACCATCCGCATCCCCAGCCACGTGTTGGACACGCTGAAAAAGATACAGAAAGCCACCAAGGAACATCTGTTTGTCACGGGACATGAACCCAGCGTGGAAGAGCTGGCCAAGATGCTGAACTGTGACGTGGAAAAGATCAATCGCACGCTGCGAGTGGCCAAGGATCCAATCAGCTTGGAGACGCCCGTGGGCGACGAAGAAGAGGGCAAGCTGGGCAATCTCATCCAAGACACGGAATCTGAGAATGCGTTTGAGCAGATCGCCAAGGCAGAGATCACCGAGGTAATAGGCGGTGTGTTGGAAGGACTGAGCAGCAGAGAAGAGCGCGTGCTGCGCATGCGCTTCGGCATCGGTACCATGCGAGAGTATACCTTGGAAGAGATCGGCAATCGCTTCAACGTCACTCGTGAGCGCGTGCGCCAGATTGAAAACAAAGCCTTGGAGCGTCTCAAGAACCCACAGCGTGCCAAGGACATCCTGTCAGCGATCTTGGACCAATGAACGCGCGGCAGGCAGGGGTGGTCCTGTTAACCACGCTGCTCGGTGGCTGTGCCAGCCTCAGCACTGTACCCGAGGTCCAGCAGTTTGATCGGCATGATCCTCGGCGAGGAACCGTGCAGCAGAGCATCAACACTCAGCCCGAGGGCGTGGACGCACAGGGGGCAGTGCTGCTGCGCATAATCAAGGAAGACCACGAGCTGGAACTGTGGCGACAGCAGCGAGATGGTGCATGGATACTTGCCAAGACCTATCCCATCTGCAGGTTCAGCGGTGGTCTGGGTCCCAAGCGGCGCCAGGGAGATCGACAGGCACCAGAAGGCTTCTACAGCATCACTGTGAGCAGCTTGAACCCACACAGCCGCGAGCATCTCAGCATCAACACTGGTTATCCCAACCAGTTTGATCGCAACTGGGGCTACACTGGCAGTGACGTGATGATACACGGAGGCTGCAGCAGCGCAGGCTGCTATGCCATGACAGATGCCAGCATGGAAGAGATCTATGCTGCTGTGCGTGATAGCGCACGCTATGGACAGCAGTCAGTGCAGCTGCAGATCTACCCTTTCAGGATGACTGACTGGCGCATGCTGGGTCTGACACATGATCACAATCTGGCATTTTGGTTAGAGCTCAAGCGTGGCTGGGATTGGTTCGAATCTCACAGAGCCCCAGTGCCCATGACTGTGTCGGGCAGGGACTACGTGCTGGCAGACAGGCGATGATTGATCACGTTCCAGTCAATGATGCGCCATATGGTCTTGAGATAGTCCTTGCGCAGCGTGAATGGAGTGTAGCTGTGCTCCCAGAGGTCAATGGGCATGACCACGTCTGATCGCCAGCTTTGGTTCTTCAGCGTCTTGATCTCACCATTCTTGGCCATGTAGCACCAACCGCTGCCCTGAAGGTCAAGCGCGGTTTTGGTAAACGTTTCCTTGAACTCATCCCAGCCCCCCTGTGTCTTTTCCATGAGATCAGCGACAGCGCCTCGAGGCCTGTTGTTGAGCTTGGGTGCCATCAGCTGTGGCCACCAGAGGTTGTGCAGCAGCGCTCCTGCCCTGTTGAATCCTGGATCGCCCTCGCCCCGGTTGTAGCGATCCACATAGCCCTTGCTGAGCACGCTGTAGTGGAATTCCACCACCTTGCGCTCCATGATGGGTTCAAGTGCGCTCATGGCATAGGGCAATTTTATCAGCTCTAGCTGTTCTTTTTGCTTGGATTCGGCGAGATCTTGGAGTTTCATGTGCTTATTTAGCCGATCTTTTCGCTTGTGAAAGCACAGATCTGTGTTAGTATTGCTGTAATGGAAAGGAGTCCTGCCATGAAGAAGATGCTGATATCCTGCGCATTTCTGGCTCTCAGCGCTGTCCAGAGCTGGGCCGACACACAGACCCTCGGTGCCTACTATGTGCCCATCGGACAGAACTATGTGAGCTGGGCTTACCCGTTCATCAACCTGCAGACGGCTATTGGGCGAGGTCTCACGGGACGCGGCGTGACCGTGGGCGTGTTTGACACGGGCATCAACGCCAGCAGCTACAAGTTCTCGGGCAACATCGCAGGGCCAGGCTACAACATCTACACTGGTGGTAGCGTTACCACTGACGGCAATGGTCACGGCACCTTCGTCAGCAGCCTCATAGCTGCCAACACTCAAACACAGGGCACTGCAATGACCATGTATGGCGTGGCCAGCAGCGCCAAGATACTGCCCATACAGGTCATGAACAGCTCGGGTCAGGGCAGCTGGACAGATGGCCAGCTGGCAGCGGGCATCAACTATGCTGCCAACAACGGTGCCCGGGTGTTCAACAACAGCTGGGGCACCAACCTCATGATGAGCCAGGTCAGCACTGCTGCTGTGCTCAAAGAGAACGCAGCGACCATCAGTGCCTACGAGAAAGCCTCGGCCCGAGGCGTGGTAAACGTGTTTGCCGCAGGCAACTACGGTACCAGCAGCCCAGACTACTATGCTACCCTGCCCAGCATCAACAGCAAGCTGTTGGGCAGCTGGATCGTGGTAGCAGCTGCTGACACCAACGGCGCCATAGCCAGCTGGAGCAACAGATGCGGTATAGCAGCCAGCTATTGCCTCACAGCCCCGGGTTCAAACATCGTGGGCCTCTATGGTAACCAGCTGGCCCTGGGCAGCGGCACCAGCTTTGCTGCGCCGATCGTCAGCGGTGGTATCGCGCTGCTGATTCAGCAGTGGCCCTATCTCACTGGACAGCAGATCACCAGCCTGCTGCTGCGCACCGCCAACAAGACAGGAATCTATGCCAACTCTGCCATATACGGGCAGGGCATGATCAATCTTGCTGCTGCCACCGCACCGCAGGGTGCCGTGGTCATACCCACTGGCTCGGACGTGAAAAGCAGCAGCATACCTCTGGCCCTAGGCGGGCTCAGCCTGCCCTCGACATTTGGTCACGTTGACACCCTGGGCAATGGCATGATGGTGCTGGACGACTATGGACGCGCCTATAGCCTAGGTCTCAACAGCGTGATGACCAGCAGCAGAAGCACAGTGGATCTCACAGCGCAGCTGTCCAGGTTTGGACAGGAAAGCCTGGTCCAAGAAGCCGCAGGCTTCAAGGTAGGCTTGGTGGATGATGCCAATGCCGCGCAGGGATTGGCTCCAGTCACGCCATTGCCGGGCCTTGGTAACCCTTACCTCAGCATGGGTCAGGACCAAAAGCTGCTGATCAGCAGCCAGGGTGTTACGGTATGGTACAGCCAACACCAAACACCTGACAGCACAGATCCACTGCTGACGCCGCAACAGCTGTCACAGCCCAGGATCATGGGTGCGTTCTATCAGTGGCGAGATCTGCAGCTGGGCATGGTGCACGAAGAAAACAGCCTCTATGGGCAGCAGGCTGCTGTGGGTAGCAGCTTGGCCACTGGTGCCGACACGGCATTTGCTAGCCTGGGCCATGCATGGCAGCTGGGATCAGGCTATCAGCTGGATGCCAGCGGTAGCCTTGGCATCAGCAAGCTGGCGGGCGTGAACCAATTGGTCAGTGGCACGGAACCAGTGGTGCTGGCCAGTGCTGCGCTGGGCATCAGCAAGGTGGGTGTGTTCGCAGAGTCAGACAGGCTGGGTCTCGTGGCCAGCTTGCCAAACCACAGCATCAGTGGTTCGGCCAATCTCAGCTTGCCAGTGAGCCGTGACTTTGATGGCAACATCAGCTATCAACCACAGCGGATAAGCTTGGTGGGTACTGGCACGGAAACGGATCTACAGGCCTACTGGACCAACAGCTTCAGCGAGCGCAGCAAGCTCACGGTAGCTGCGGGACTGAGGCTGCAGCCGGACGGTGATGCCAAGGCTGGCACGCAGGGCGTGGCTATGCTGCGATATAACTTGCGGTTCTGATAACAGAGATCACACACTGCTCGCAGAAGGGATCACAGATGCTCAAGGAAAAACCGCCAAAGAACAGGGTTTACATAGAGTGCAGCGACACGGAACGCAGGGTCAAGGGTGTGATCATACGCAAGCAAGACGCTGAGATGGAAGTGGAGATGCCCACTGGCTACGTGATGCACATGAGGAGACGAAATAAACGCAGCCCATTCGTGCTGCGCCTTGGCCTGTTGGAGTTCTACAGCGATGGCAAGGAAGTCAGCTAGGCAGGAACAGTAGTACCAGTGTACACAAAGCTGGTTTGGCCCTTTTGGCTGTACACGAAAAGACAGCTGCCGCTGGACAAACACAGTCCCTGCAGCTGTGTCATGTGATTTGGCGGGACCATGGTGTCATAGGCTATGAATCCATCATCTGATAGCACCAAGCTGTTGCTAATTCCCACCCTGATGTAGTCACTGTCTCGGCCAAGATCCAAGTCAATGTTGCCACTGTTGACTTCTGGATTGCCTTGGTTCACTATCAGCAAGCTGCCCTGTGCACCGCTGTTGCTGCCACCAGGAGCCGTGTACATGAGCACTGTGACATACTGCGTGGGTTTCAGCTCAGAGAATATCTGGAAGGTCATGCGTGCTCCTGTGCCACTATTTAACGGTCACAGCAGCCCTGACCTCACCATGCTGTGATTGAAAGCCACGGTTCCCAGATGCTGCAGATCCCTGCTAAGCAGATTATCGATCCATATCTCGTGTCCTAGCTGGCGAGCCTGTGAACAGAAATAAAAGTCCTCGCCCATGTGGTCACTTGACTCTGGGACCCAGACTGTCTGGAACCTGGGCGCAGCCATTTCACGCAGCAGATCAGTGGTTACCAGCATGCAGCCCATGCCCACGCCCTGCACTGCCGTGAGGTCTGGTTCTGTGCCATCGTTGATCACATAGCTGGTCCAATCGTTCAGCTGAGTGTAGGCCACGGTCTTGTGTGGATACTGCCTGGTCACGTAGTTGCCCGCTACCAAGGCTAGATCATGTGCCAGCAGACGCTGCACAGTGTCAGGTGGGAACATCATGTCGCTGTCTAGCCACAGCACGTGGCTGCTGCCAGCTTCAAGGGCCATGTTGACCAGCTGCTCACGTTGGTTCACTATCAGCGTGCCTATGTGGAAATGTGGTAGCACCTCCAGGCCTGCCATGGCACAGTGCTGCAGCAGCTTGGCCAGATCAAAGGCAAAGGCTGCGTGCACGCTGTCACGGCAGGGCACACAGATGCTGACCTGGCTGGTGCGAGCACGAGCACGGCGAATCATGCTGCTCATCGTCAGCTGCGCTTGGTCTTCTTGGCCACGGTCTTGGCTGGTGCTGCCTTGGTCTCGACCACAGGGTCGTCTGCTGGTTCTGCCACAGGAGCAGCAGTCGGCAGGGTATTGGGCCTGTTGATGCCAGCGCTGTGCTCTGCCTGTTCAGCGGTCTTCTTGAGGAAGGTAGCAAACTGGTTGGTGATGATCACGCTCTTCTTGTAGTCTGCCAGAGGCAACAAGCTCAGCTGTCCCAGGCTCTGCTTGCTGGTCTGCTTGTCGCTCAGCAGCTCAACACCAACTTCACGTCCCAGCACCTCGCTCCAGTTGTCACCTTCGCTGCCTTCAAACCCACTGACAGCATCTTCAAATTCTGCGTCATCGTAGGTATCGATCCAGCTATCCACCTGCTTGAGCTGCTGTTCCGCGTCGCGGCGCTGTCGTGCCAGCTGGTTGATCTCTGCGGTGATCTTGCGCTGCTGCGCACTCAGCTCAGCCTGTAGGCTGTCAATCTCAGAGTTAAGTGTTTCTATGCTGTCGGTGAGCTGCTCCTTCTGCCGTAGGGCATAACGCACTTGGCGATGCCAGCTGCCCTGTGCTTCCATCTCAAAGTTACGGAACTCATAGTCAGACCTGCTGGCTATGCGATCCAACAAGTCTCTTGCGCGTGCGATTTCCATGCTGATCTCCACTGTGATTATCTCATAGTGTAGGACTTGAGCATGTCACAGTCAAGATATCAGACGTAGTTGAATGGTCCTATCCTGCCGCCAAAAGTTGCGCTCAAAGGAGTGATCTGGCCTGCTGTTCTCAGCCCGCTCTTGCTGACACCCAGCATGGCATTGAGGCTCACATTGGTTCCCCCAGGTGGTAGCGCACCCGCTGTGTATGCTGCCCACACACCGCCCATCCTGATGGCCGTGCCTGTGGCTGGGATTGGTGTTACCATCTGATCGCGCTCCTCGCCACATTATATACCAATGCGCTCACCATGTCTATCACGACGCCAACTGTATGAGCTGGAGAGTGACTGTGATGGCCACCGTGCTGCCGCTGTTGTTGGTCACTGACAGCGGTATGTTGGTAGCAGGTGAGATCTCGCTGCTGAAACCCAGGCTGCCAGGAGATATGACCTGCGTGTTGGCTCCTGTGTTTATCACTTCGGCTATGAGACCACTGCCCGGCGCGGGATCTGTGCCCTGGGTCCTTGATTGGTCAGCCGTGACCGCCGCGTTGCTGGTATAGATCCTGATCCAGGCAGCTGCACTGGTCTCTATGCTCAACAGGCCATAGGCTGTGAAACCGCTGGCAAACACGTGAGCGTTGGCTCCGTTGGCCAAGCTGCTGGTGGTCACGCTGGCAGTGGTGATGCTGGGCAAGCTGCTGCCCGTGGGTCCCGTGGTGCCAGTTGCACCCGTGGGTCCAGTAGAACCCACACCTGGACCGGTTGGACCCGTGACAGCGCTGGCTGGTCCAGTAGGTCCGGTGTTGCCCGTCCATCCAGTGGGGCCCGTGATGATGCTGGCTGGTCCAGTAGGTCCTGTATGCCCTGTGGGGCCGCTCACAGTGCTGCCTGGTCCCTGTGGACCTGTGTGACCTGTGTAGCCAGTATAACCCGTGGGTCCAGTAGCGCCGGTCAGCGTGGCTGATCCGGGTGCGCCAGTAGGTCCGCGCAGTCCTGGACCACCTGTTGCCCCAGTTGGACCCATGGCACCTGTGTTGGTTGCGGTACCAGGTGCACCCGTGGCACCTCGCGGTCCTGTGGCTCCAGTAGCGCCAGTGTTAGTGGCCGTGCCAGCCACACCCTGAGGACCCTGCTGCCCTGTGGGACCAGTAGCGCCAGTGTTCACAGCCGTGCCGGGCGCGCCAGCAGGACCTGTGGGACCACCAAGGGGACCTGTGGGGCCTGTTGGACCCTGTTGGTTAACTACGGGATATGAATAAACGCTCATGGGCACTCGCAGGATTGATGTTGGATATTTAGCCCATAAATATCAGCATGGTCTACTATCCCTTACCTCTCACACAGCCGGGCGTGAACATCCGACAGGACTACAGCCCCACATTCCAATATACCATACCAGCCAGCCAAACTGACTGTTGGCCCATGAGGCTGGCGCCTGATTGGCAGCAGTGCGTGGTCACTGGCAACCAAAGCACGTTCTGGAGCCAGCAGCAGGGTACCATGCTGATGTGGCTCAGCATAGATCCCAACGGTATCAACGTGATACCACCTGGCATGGCAGGCAACCGCATCAATCTCAACGGCCTTGGCTGCACCGTGTGCTACTACGCAGATACCCTGAACAGGGACCAAGCTAAGCCCGCGCAGGCACACATGCCTCTGAACGTGAATCAGCTGGGCACGGGCGATATCCCTGCCTACTGGTTGAATGTTCAGAACATAGACAACATGCAGAACGCTTACTATCTGCAGTTCCACTACTACAACCAATACACGTTCTTCATACAATAACGGTAGACAGTGCCGGATAACCGTGCTATATTCACAGCATGAACACACGTAAATTCCTCACTGAAGTCACGGTACTTGACACTGAAACTACCAATCTCATAGCCGAACAAGCAGAGATCGTGGAACTGGCCAGTGCCAGGTTTGACGATAGCAATGGTTGGGTTATCCGAGACAGGCTGTTCAACGCACGCCAGGGCATCCCTCCGGCTGCCAGCGCTAAGAACAACATTAGCCCCAGGATGATCCAAGATCAGCCATATTGGGATCAATGCACCAAAGAAATCAAAGACATGCTAGCTTGGGATAAAGCCAAGTACTTCGTAGCACACAACTGCAGTTATGACCAGGCAGTGCTGGCTGCAGCTTGGGATCGCTGTGGCAGCGCAGCAGACGTGGCTAGCTCGCGTGACCAATCAGATTGGATCTGCACATGGCGGCTCAGCAAGCAGATCCTGGGTCACGACTTTGGAGATATCGAATACGGTCTCAATTATCTCAGATATCTGTTGGATCTGCCTGTACCAGATAGCCATGTTAGCCACAGGGCTGGTGCCGATACGCTGATGTGTGCGCTGCTGCTGGAACGTTTGATCAGCATTGGTGTGGAGAAAGACCTGCTAAGCCTCGACGCCGACCTTGGCAGTCAGCTACATGCACTGTGCTGGAGCACGATCCAGATCGCAGTTTGGCCCTTTGGCAAGTATCGCGGTGTGGCACTGACTGAGATCCCAGACGATTACTGGGTCTGGGCGCTGAAGAACCTGCCCGCTCTCAACGACACAGACGCTGGCTATGACCGCGATCTAGCAGAAAATGTTAGGCTGCTACTGGAAGCAAGGCTGGCCGACGCATCCTGATCACTCGCGCAGCCTTGAGCATCTTGCGCAGATGCACACGCTTGCCCCAGTCATAGCTTTCGCGATGAGTCTCGCGAAAGCCCCACTGCCTATAAATCTTGAGATTGCGCGACATCTTGCTGTTGGTGTAGAGTCGCAGCTCTGAGAATCCCAGCGTGCGAGCCCGGCTTTCGGCAAATGCCAGGGTCTGTTGGCCCAGTCCCTGCCCTTGGCTGGCAGGATTCACGCACAGTGCCTGTATCATGAGATGATCATCAGCGGGAGTCAACACAACCATGGCATTCACGCCATCTGTGCTGTCTCTGAGCCACAGGTTCTTGGCAGCTATGTGACCGTCAAAATCCTCGAGAAACGTTGGTGGTGTGCGGCCTAGCAGCGGGATATAAGCTGAGTAGGCATGGTACACGATGTGCCACACATGATGCATGTCAACGAAGGTGGCACGTCGGAATGGAGCTGGCTCTGTGCCAGATAGAGGTAGGTTGTACACTGCATGAAACCCCCTGCTCCTGGATCACTTGTATACCCAGGTCCTAAAGTGAATTTATTTAGTGATCTAGGCTGCACGGCAGCAATATAGATCAATATTCGGAGAAAAACATGGAACCGCGCAGGGCAAAGATAGCTGTATTGTTCAGGGGGCCAGTGCGTCCCACCGTGGCCAGCACGGCACAGCGCGTGCGAGAGTTCATGGCACAGTTTGAAGGAGTGCAGAACGCAGACGTCACTACCTATCTAGCCACATGGCGGTCATGGAAGGACCAACGCGCCACTGAGCTGCTGAGTCAGGATCTGTTTGACAACGTGATCATGCAGACTGAACCCACAGAAGCACAGATAGCTCGTGCCACTGCGCTCGAGACGCTGCCCAATGGCGCAGACATACGCCCTGTGTTCAACATGTATTACCAGAGCAAGACTGCGTTGGACCTGATCTATATGGCAGACAGCTATGATTGGATAGTGCACACCCGCACGGACTTGGTGATGCAGCTGGGTCCTCACATACCTCAGTGGTTTGATCAGGGTGCCTACACAGCGCCTCATGTGCCAGGAGTTATGGCGCCGCATGCGCCACACATAGCCCCAGAGGATCTGTGGATCTGCGATCAGTTTGGCATAGCGCCGGCTGACATGATGCATGCTGCTTGGAACTATGGCAGCATCAGAGATCTGGGACAGAGGATAGAAGCTGCTGACAAGCCCGAAGCAGTGCTGCAGACTGTGATGACCGAACGAAACATACCCTGGCGAGCACCACCTTATGTGGCTTGGCAGCTTGACCCGCAGCGCAACAGCTGATATAATTACTGTACATCAAGCCAAGGATCAACAATGACATACGTGGTCGTAGACAACTGCATCAAATGCAAATACATGGACTGTGTGCAGGTATGCCCAGTGGACTGTTTCTACGAAGGCGAGAACATGTTGGTGATCAATCCAGACGAGTGCATAGACTGCGGCGTCTGCGAGCCAGAGTGTCCAGCCGATGCGATCCGTCCAGACACTGACAAGCGACAGGATCTCACACGTTGGCTCAATCTCAACGACGAGTACAGCAGGACATGGCCTCAGGTCACCAAGGCTCGCCCGCATGAGGATCATGCCAGGGACTATGATGGTGAACCCAACAAGTTTGAGAAGTATTTCAGCCCGCTCCCAGGTACTGGAGACTAGCTCCAGTTACCCACGGCTAGGTTACCACTGGTGGTGTTGCCTATGGGGTATATCCTCATCCAGCTGCCTGGTGCTACCTGGAACACCGTGGGATCGGCACCACCGCTGATTGTGATCTGGGGCGTAACTGTGCCGCTGCCGCTCACGCCTATCACGCCCTTGATGTTGAACGCATGGTTGAACGATCCTGCACCGGGACTTGCCGTGATGCTGACAAAGGTGTTGAATCCTGCTGTGACGTTGCTGTACATGCTGTTGGTGGCAGCTATGGTTACGTTGCTGGCTGATGTGTTGGTGTAGGCCACGTAGTTGTGTTCGGTCAGCGTGGCAGTCCCAGCTACAGCATATTGAAGGCCGCCTGTGCCAGCTCCAGTTTGAGTCCTGAGCACGCTGGCCCAGATCTCGTAAGCATAGCGAGTGTTGGCCGACACGTTGGCACTGAGCGTGAACACGTTGGCGCCAGCACCAGCAGATGCAGGTGATTGGTTAGTCAGAGGCAGCGTGCGCAGCTGTGCCAGCTCATACCACTGTTCCGCAGGCATTACGCCGCGCTGAGAATCGCTTGGTGTTGCGTAGATGATCTTGCCATCATATTCCATGCCACCTGCAGTAGGCGTGGTCATCAAGCTGCCGCTGGTGAAGTTTATGCTGGCAGTGGCTGTGGTACCAGCAGCCACAAAGAGGTTACCTACCCAGACGTTGCCAGTGGCTCCTATGCCACCCTTGACCTGCAGCGCACCCGTTCCAGTGCTGGTAGCAGCATTGGTGCTGTTAACGGTGACATTCTGACCAAACAAACCGTAGACGTTGCTGGCAAACACGTTGGCCACTGCTGTGCCCGTGGTGTTGAGCGTGCCCGCGGTCACGTTGGTGTTGCTGACCACAGCATTAAACAGTGCTGTGCCGCTGGTCTGTGCAGTTGAGCCAAACACGTTGGTGTTGCTGACCAAGCTGTTGACCAGCGCAACGCCGGTGACATTCAAGCTGGCAGTGGTACCGTTGAAACCAGTGGGACCAGTCACACCAGTGTTGCCCGTGGGACCAGTCTGTCCTTGGAAACCTGTGGGACCAGTAGCTCCGGTAGCGCCCGTGTCACCCTGTGAACCTGTGGGACCGCCCGCGGGACCTGTGGGTCCGCTCACGCCAGTTGGGCCCGTGAATCCTCTGACTCCTGTGGGACCTGTGACGCCTGTGGCAGCTGGACCAGTGGGACCAGTTGCACCTGTGTTGGTAGCTGAACCCGGAGCTCCGGTGGGACCTGTTACCATACTGTCAGCACCACTGGGACCAGTAGCACCAGTGTCGCCCATGGCGCCTGTGTCCCCGGTGGGACCAGTTGCACCTGTGTTGGTAGCTGTGCCCGGAGCGCCAGTGGGACCAGTGGGTGCCGCACCAGCACTGAGAGCAGCATAGCCAGCTGTGGGCGTGCTGAACACCAGCGTGCAGATGGTGGCGCTGTTGAAGGTTATCTGCGGATAGTCATAGGTTCCCACCAGGCTGATGTTGCTGCTGTTGACCACTTCCACGTTGATGTACTGGCTGCTGAGGCCATGCACTATGGTCCAAGTTGTGGCAGGCGAAGCCTGCGTGTACACATAGTTGCCAGCTAGGGCCACGGGACCAGTTGGACCAGTGTAGCCCGTGGGTCCTGGCACGGTGCTGGTAGCGCCTGTGGGACCAGTTGGGCCCCCGGCTGGGCCCGTGGGTCCAGTCACGAATTGAGGATTTGGTATCAGCGTTATACCGTCCAGGATGATGCTGCCATCAACATAGAGGTTGCCAGGTACTATCAGTACGTTATCTGAGGGTGCGATCGTGTATGACATGTCGCAGATATTTAGCGGTGCGACAGTGCCATCCAGATGCTATTCCAGCGATGGGCCGTTCAGTGTTCAGTGCTGAGAGCCACTGCCATCTTGTAGCTGTCGTAGGCCAGCTTGACGTTGGGGTCCGATTCTCTCAGCTGTTTTTCCAGCTTGGCTTCGGCCAGATGCTGCCTCATCTCTTCTAGCACAGCGTTCAGCATGTAACCAGCCTTGACTGAGATGTCCACGCCACCATAGCTGTCAGTCTTTTGGATGTCAATCCAACCATCACCCATCACGTTCTTGATCATAGCCTGCTCCTGCTGTTGGCTAGATTATAACGTGAGAGCTGATCGTTCACAAGCCGGGTATGGCAAACCAGCTGATGATACCGTTGCCTAGCAGCAGCGCACCCAGCACACCAATTGCCACGCTGGCCCACAGCATCTCCATGCTCACTGCCAGTATGGCCGTGCTGCTCAGCACAATGGCTATCTGCAGCGCAGCGCTGGCAAAGCTGAGATAGGGACCCTTGGCCTTGGCACTGTCGCGCTCGCGTTCTAATCTCTTGGCTTCGGTCAACAGTTCTCGCTTGCCTTCGCCTGTGGCCGGATCGCTCTCATATCTGGCTATCTTGGCCTTGAGCTCCTCGGCTCGCTTGGCATCGCCGCGTGCTTGAGCATCGTCTATCTCGTACTCTGCCAGGCTCTGTTTGATGCTCTTGGCCTGATAGAAGTTATAGGTATCGTTGATCTTGAGCGTATCTCCCAGCACTGTGCTGCTGGCAGCATTGCTGTACAGCGTGCATATGGCCAACAGCGCAGCATAGATGCTGATGGTTATGGCCCCACGGCCCTTCATCACTGCTTCGCCTTCGCTGCGGCTTAGTATCTTGCCCGTCTTGTCCCTGAGCACCATGTTAGTTCTCCTATTTCTTGGATGCTATTGCCTGCATGAAACGTATTTCATGCTCTATCAATGCCATGCGCTTGTCCATCTCAGCATGCGCCAATGCTGAGTTGCGCTCGTTGAGATCGATCTTGTCACCTAGATCGTTGCCCATCTTGGCCGTGGCTGCTGCGGCATCACTGCGTATCTGTGCGCGGGCCTGTGCGGCATCTGCGGTCATGTCCATGCGCTGTTTCTCCAGCGCAGCCATCTGCTTCTCGCGGTCCAGCGTCATGGCACTGCGTGCCAGCGCGGCTTCCTTTTCCACTGAATCTATGCGATTGCTGAGCTTCTCTCGTATCTCAGCCATGTCTATGGTGGTGCCCTGTGGCGGTATGGCCTTGTTGTCGGTGTTGACTACCACTGCTATCTTGCTCTTGAGCAGTATGATCTCGTTGTTGGCCGTGCTCAGAGCCGTCATTAGATAGACCACGCAGCTGAACAGTATGGGTATGCCAGCGAAAACTATCTTTTCAACCAGTGCTCCTTTGCTCTGGTTGGCAGCCAGAGTCTCGGCGATCTTCTCGTTGCGTTCTTCCTGCGTTGTCATGTGAGCCTCTTGGAGTTAGGCCTCACCGTGAGGCCCACATGCTAATTTATCAGATCAGGCTGGTCCTTGATCCAGTACACGCTGTGCTATAGCAGCTGTCTTGGGATAGATGGTGCGCCAATCACCGCCGCCCCATCTGGCTTGGCTGCCATCGAGGAAGTCTGTGAAGCTGCGCACCTGCTTGGCACTAGGTAATGCATCTTCTAGGCTTAACCAAGTGCTGATCTGCCGCTTGATTGGTTCTTTTTGCCCATAATCACGCTGCTGCTCAACTATGCGACCAAATTCTGCGATCTCATGCTTGTAGGCAGGTATCCATTCAGTGACGTTCAAAGGGCGAGGCCAAGTTACCACGTTCACAACTTCAAATGTTGGCTCATGATGCAGTTTTGGTCCACTGTCCAGCACGAATTCTGCTAGTTCGTGCATGCCTTCTAGAGTCAATGGAGTGAGAGTGAGTGCAGCTTTCATGCGTACCGGACGAGATCCTATGCGAAACCAATTGTCGCGCCATCTGTCCCAGTCGCAATTCTGTCTCTGCCAATCATTTTTTTGACCAACGCCATCCACGCTGACTCTGAAAAGAACTTTGTTGCCATCATCTAACAATCTATCTATGGCCTCTTCTATCTGGTTTAGATAGTGATCAGGTGTGTTGAGATTGGTGTTAAAAATTATCTTAACGTTTCGAAACCGCGTTCGCTCTAGCAGTTCATAGGTATCAGGTATCAGCAGAGGTTCACCACCTGTGATCAGCACCTTAGACAGCTTGTCTTTCTCTGTGTCAAGCCAAGCATAGAACTGATCTATGGCCTGCTGTGTGCGTGTTTCGAGCTTGTAGCTGGCTCTGCCTTCCTTGTTATTGCTCTTGTCTTGCGTGCGTGCTGCCCAGATGGTGCTGTAACGGCTATCGCAATACCTGCAGGCTAGATCGCAGGTATTGCCCACTGACAGCTCAAGCATGCCATGGCTATAACTTTCCAGGGAGTCTGGTATGGGGTCTGGTCTGCGCACAGCTAGGCGAGGACTGAAATGCCCCGTGTCTTCTATCTCCCAGCAGTGCTCGCAGTCTGTGTGACGCTTGCCCTGTAGATGATCAGCTCGGCGCTCCTTGATATCTGTGCCGTTAAACCAATCAACCCCTGGATCCATGGGTTTCCATTTGGTCTTGCAGCACATTTTCTGCTCAAGCTTGTCTAGATCAACCAGGAAGTAATTCCAGCTTCTCGCGCAATAGGTGTCCATGTGTGCCCTTCAATAACGGTTATTTTTTGGTAGTTCACACATGGACATAGTTAAATTCTCACTTCTTGTTGTTCTTGGCTGGCGGTGCTGCAGCAGCTGTGCGCGGTGGATTTGCCACGCTTTCCTTGAGTTTGGGCTTCTTGGGCTTCTTCTTGCTCATGGGATCTGCCATGTGATTCTCCTTGTTTTTCTATCGCATCTGCGACAGTCAATGTTAAGGATTGAACCTGCAGACATCAAGATCATTGTGTGACATAACCCCAATACACAGTCTTAGGCGATCCGCTGTTGTTGAAGATAGTGAAAGCAAACTCATTAGATGGCGTACCCACGCTGGGATTGCTAGAAACTATTGTGCCAGCTGTGCCGATAAACTGAGCAGGGATTTGTGTGATCTCTAATGGTGTCCCACCGCCGGTGTAGTTCCAAGCAAACTGTTGTCCCAGCACAGGCACGTTGGTATTGGTCACAGTAGCAGTGGCATTCCATGTTATGATTCCATTGGGTATGTTGCCCCTGACCCACATGGCATAGGTGCCATTCTCAGGCACAGTAAAGCTATAGGTGTTGGATCCCACAGTCACATTCCAACTGCCAGTTGTGCCTGCAGGTCCGGTTGGACCCGTTGAGCCAGTTGAACCAGTATATCCAGTAGCACCTGTTGGTCCCAGGTTTCCGCTTGGTCCTGTGGGGCCTGTATCTCCCGTGGTACCTGTTGGTCCTAGATTTCCGCTTGGGCCTGTTGGGCCAGTAGCACCGGTGGACCCAATGCTTCCGCTGGCTCCAGTGGGTCCTGTGGGACCTGTGCTGCCAATACTGCCTCCGCCAACCAGTGCGTTGCTGCCGTTGGCAAAATTAATGGTGCCACCTAAAGGTAACGTAATGTTACCACTATTGTCAAACTGCCACGTGAGGCCGGGCCCACCCGAACGCTGGTTGTTGGTTATAATCTGTACGTTATCGTGCTGGATATACACAGCACTGGCACCAAAGCCCTTGCCGTCAGCACCGTAGTTGTAGATCAGCACCGGACTATTGTCAGCTGCGCCCTGGATGTTCAGACCGGCTCGCCAGCTTGGTCCATCGAATATCTGACCAACGCCTGCGCCTACTCTGCTGTTCACGTTGGGGAACGTCAAGCTGCCATCTGTGCCAAACACCCAGTTGTAGCTGCCGTTGCTGCGCAGGGTGTAACCACTACTGTTGGTATAAAAACCACGACCGGCGGAGTCTCGCAGGTCCAAGCTGGCGGTAACTGTGTTGTCTGTGGCGAACTGATACGCAGTACCATTGTTCAGCTTGGCCCCGTTTGGTAGGGTAGTGCTACCATCTGAGCCAAATACCCAACCGTAAGTACCACCGCCGGTGGCAGCATTGCTGTTGATGCGCACAGTACCTTGGCTACCCACTGTTAGGTTTGTGTCAATGGTCTGCAGATAATTGTTGCGTGGCAGCGTGAGTATGCCGTTGTAGCCAAAGGTCCATCCCTGTGTTTGGTCAACATTGGGTATTATGGTTATGTTGGTGTTGTCGGACTGCAGCGAGAAGCCGTCCCAGTTCTGAGTCCTGATGATGCCCCTATCTGGTATTTCTAGCGTCCCACCATAGCCAAAGGTCCATACGTTGCCGGCCTCTGTGGCAAGGTTTCCTGCAAACACTCGCACACCATCCTCATTGCCTGCTATCACGCTATTGGATGGCATGATGAACCTACCAACACTGTCAGCATCAAAGGTGAAAGTGTGCGGACCGCTGGTGATGTTTACCCAACCACTTGTGCTAGTGATGTTTAGGTTACCGCCGGTGGTTACGATATTGCCTGATGCGGGCAGCGTGAGGGTGCCGTCTTGGCCAAAGTACCAGTTCTGACCGTTGGTGCTCAGTGCTATGTCCTGGCCAGTGGTGGTGCCTATGGCAGTGCCAGTGAAGGTTATGTTGCCAGTGTTGGCGCTGCTGCCAGTGGCGCCAGTGGCGCCTACACTGCCCGTGGGACCTGTGGGACCAGTGCTGCCTGCGCCACCACTGCCCGTGTAGGCAGTGGTCTGCACCGTGAGGTCTGGGAACACCAAGCCACCCTGGCTGTTGAAGTTCCAGTAGTGATAGTGGCCGCCGCCGCTGCTGTCATAGGTGCTGACAGTCACTGCCTGCGTGGTACCCCCAACCGCCAGCGTGAGGTTGCCCTGAGGATCGCTGATCTGCGCACCATTGGGCAGCTGCAGGATTCCGTTGTAGCCAAAGCGCCAATCGCTCACTGGATTGCCGCCCTGGTCAGTGGTGGTCTCAATGCTCACAGTGTCGTTGAGCGCAGCAGTGAGCCTGGCGGTGTTCACAGGGCTGGTGCTGGTAGGCAACACCACGTTGCCAGTGGGAGTGACCGTGAGAAACTTGCCGTAAGTTCCCAGGTTTATGGGCTGCGCGTTGTTGGTGTCTATGTTGTTGCCGGTGATGCGTATGTTGCCGCTGCTGATGCTGCCCGTGGGTCCAGTTACGCCAGTGCCGGTGGGTCCGGTATGTCCAGTGGGACCTGTGTTGCCGGTTGGTCCACCCAAGGGACCCGTTGGTCCGGTAGCTCCCGTGAGCACAGCAGTGCCTGGCGCACCAGTGGCACCAGTGGGACCCGTGACTGTGGATGCGGCGCCAGTTAGACCGCGAGGACCCTGCTGACCAGGCGATCCAGTCTGCCCTATGGGACCAGTGGGTCCACTGGGTCCGGTCGGTCCACCCAGCGGTCCTGTGGGACCAACGCCACCTTGTGGTCCAGTCTTACCAGTGGGACCCGTGTAGCCAGTCAGTCCTCTGAAACCCTGTGGTCCAGTGGGACCGCCCAGTGGTCCTGTTGGTCCAGTCTCACCTCTGAGCCCAGTGGGTCCGGTGACACCGTTGTAGCCAGCTTGACCAGTGGCACCAGTGGGTCCAGTGTCCCCTGCGCCAGGACCAGTTGGTCCCTGCAGGCCTTGGTTGCCCTGCGGACCGCTGGGGCCGGTGGGCCCGATGCCGCCCTGAGGTCCTGTTGGGCCTCCCAGTGGACCCGTGGCTCCGGTCTCGCCTCTGAGCCCAGTGGGGCCAGTCCCGCCAAATCGGCCCGTGGGTCCGGTTGGTCCTGTGATGTCAGCCATGTGTTACCTCTTGATCAGCAGGATATTTAGTGGTGGCCAGAGCCATAAATATCTGACCATGCGCATCAACGACCTTCTAGCCAACACTGATCATCTGGACGAAGCCAGCCTGCGAGATCTGGTACGCGCCGGCGTGCTGGGTGCTGGCATGCTTGGTGCTGGGCCAGCAGGCAACAACCTGCCTAGTGCTGTACCTGACACACCCGCAGCCATCGTTGAACCAGCGTCAGCATCAGCCACAGATGCCATAGGCCAGATCATTGACCGAGACCTGGCTCAGAAAGCGCAGGATAACCCCAATTTTCCAGCTGCTCTCAAGGGTTTAGATACCAAGGATGCCAATACCCGTGTCCACACCTTCAAGCAGGTAGTGCTGCCTCTGATCGATGCTGAGAATTCTGAGATACGCCAGCAGCGGCAGGCATTGCTGCAGCTTAGCAGGCAAAAGACGCTGACCAAGGCTCAGGCTGAATGGTTGGAAGGTATGAAGAGCTACTACAAGGCTGCTGATCTCAGGGACTTGGTCACCAAGGTGGACATTGTGCCTCGCAGCATGGCGCTGGCACAGGCCGCAGTGGAGAGCGGTTGGGGGCAGCAACCTCTGGCACAGCAGGCCAACGTGTTCTACGGTCAAAAGACCTTTGATCCAGAAGCACCCAGCGCGGTGGGACAGTATGGTGAGAAATATCGAGCTTTTGACAGCCCAGAAGACAGCGTGCGTGCCTACATGAGAAATCTCAACACGCACCCTGCCTATCATGGCTTTAGGTCAGCTCGCGCAGATCTACGCAAGCACAACCAGCTGCTCAATGGTGCCAGGTTGGTCAAGAGCCTAGGCAGCTACAGCACCAAGGGCGGTTATGGTCAGCAGCTGCACAGCATCATACAGGGCAGGCAGCTCTACAAGCTGGACTAGCTTTTGAGTATGGAATCAGTCAGCGAGCTGAGCTTTGGATAGACGCCGCGCCAGTCTGCGCCGCCCCACTTGGCCTGATGCGCGTCAAGCCAGCGAACCATATGCGAAGTCATCTTGGCATCGTGGGGTCCAGCGTCCAGCTGCAGCCAGTTATCAAAGATCAGCAGCACGTTGCGGTCCACGTTAACGCGATCATCGCACACCAGCTGTCGCATCTCGGCCAGCTCGGACCTGTAACTGCTCATCCAGGGCATGGGGTCCAGCGCAGAAGGTCCCAGCACGGTGCCAGGCCGTTCCCAGGTGGGTTTGTGCCGCAGGCCCTGCGCGTTGTCAGCTACCCATCGTCCAGCATCGCACATGCTCTCCAAGGTCAGTGGTGTGGTGGTCAGGGCCACGTTGAGCTGCACGTCTCTGCTGCCCAAGTCATGCCAGTTGCGCTCCATCACTGACCATTCGCTGCCGTCGCGCTGCCAATCGTTCCTGGTGCCAGTGCCGTCCATGCTGATCCTGAAGGTGACCTTGACGCCATGTGCCAGCAGCCGATCAAGCACCCTGTGCAGGCGAAACATGTAGGCTGGTGGCGTGTTGAGATTGGTGCAGATCTTGATCCTCTGATCGCGCAGATCCAGCTGCTCCAGCAGCTCGTACAGCTCGTCGTTGAGCAGCGCTTCTCCGCCGCTGAAGCTAATGCCAGTGAACATGTCCAAGCGCGGCACCAGCCATGCCTTGAACCTGTCGAACTTGAGCCTGCGCTGCTCAGCTGAACCGCGCGAAGCCTTGTTGTATGCCGGATGCTGGTGCCGCTCGGCCCAGATGCTGCTGGCTCTGCTGTCGCAGTATCTGCAGGCCAGATCGCAGATGTTGCTGAGCTCTATGTCTAGGTGCGCTGATCCCACAGCATCGGTGTTGCTGGGCACGTAATCCAAGGGTTTTTCCAGCTGCCTCAGGCTGATCTGTCCTCGATCTTCCAGCTTCCAGCAGGTGGCACAGTCGCTGTGCCTGCTACCCTCGAGGTGAGCGCTGCGCCGTTCCCTGATCTCGGTACTGTTGAACCAGTCCACGCCTTCATCCATGCTGCGCCAAGGCGTCTTGCAGCACATCTGCCAACCTTGGTCTAGGTTTATCCTGTAGTCGTTCCAACTTCTGCCGCAAAAGGTGTCCATGAGATATTTATGTTGTGATCAGAGGCATCTTGATCAAATCAGCAAGGCATCTTATAATCATCACATGGACAGCAAGCTAGACTACTTGGAACGCTGGGAGAGGTTGCGCAGCAGGGCGCAGGAGCGCGGATTCGTCATGAACGTTGATCGACACAAGATCAAGATGACACCCAGCATCACCAAGGTCATACAGGGGCCAAGGCGCCAGGAGATGCAGTTCCTGGGCATCGAAGAGGCGGAGCATTGGTTTGATGGGTATGATTGGATGCTGGCTCACGCTGCCAATCTGGGATTTGAGCTCAAGGCTGCCGAGAGAGCTGCCATGGAGAAGTATGATCAGGATCGCATATTGCGTAGTCTCAGCAGCGACTAGCGCGTGCCCAGCATGCAGGCCACCATGTGTATCCTAGGCTCCAAACCCGAATTGAAAGCCGTGTGATGCAGAGTGGTGTTGGCCAGATACACGCTGCCATCAGCTGGCAGGTGATGCGCAGTGTCTTCTATTACCAAGCGTGCGCCCTGATTGGTGATCAGTGGTATGTGTATGCGGCGCTCGTGGTCCCTGTGCCAGCTGAGGCAGGTCTTGGGACGGCTCAGCATGAGCCTGATCCTGCCCAGCTGATAGCGAGCGCTGAGCTGGTCATAGACATGTCGCCATACAGTATGCTCAAACTCGCTGACGAAGTTGGTGAAGTCTGATTCCTTGCGCACAATCTCCTGGCGCCGCAGCTGGCCATGCTCGTCCATGTGATCAGGTCCCCACCTATAAGTGAGGCTGCCAGTGGCATCGTGCCAAGCTGCTGTGGTATCTGGGGCCAGCGCATGCGTGATGCCTATCTGCCTGTGGTCCGGATGCCAATCACAGATGCTCAGCACTTGCTCTAATCCTCCCAGCAGATCAGACAGGTCAAACTTTAGATCCAGTTTGGTTAAGTCAGCCATGTGTCATGTCTTTCATGTAGATAATGTTCAGTGGTATGGTATTTAAGAGCATTAAATACAGAGCACAGAGAGAATTGGCGGTGTAGATGGCCTGGGCATGGTACGAACCAGATAGCTTGCTGATAAGACACCTGACCATGGGACAACAGGCTGAGCCTGGCCCAGGGCTGCTGTCCCTAGAAGTGCCAGATGCTGATGCGCAGGCCGTGCTGGAAGGACACCGTGGCCTACAGAGCCTGAGCCCGGCTGACCAAGCAGCAGAACAAAGCGATACCTACTGTGCCTATGCCTGGTCCCAGGTCAGCTTCAAACGCTACGCTGGTACCAAGCTGACCGATGCCATGCCCTGCTGCAACATGCGTAACTTGGACACAGGCGGGGTCAAGAGAGGTGGCATGGGCGTGCCCAATGTGCATCAGCTGACCCCGGACCAGATATTCCACCATGAAAACTGGGAGGATCTGCGCAGCAACCTGGCAGCTGGCATCAGGGACCCTCGCTGTGATGTGTGCTGGCGCCAGGAAGATCTGGGCATCAGCAGCTACAGGCAGAACCGTAACCGCAAGAGCCAGCACAGGATCACCGTGCCCAAGCTGGAAGAGGTGGACCTGTTCACCAGCAGCCTCTGCAACCTGCGCTGCCGCATGTGCTCTCCCTACAACAGCCACAGCCTGCTGATAGATCAGAAGTACTTCGAAGAGCACGGCATGGAGCAGCAAGTGGCCGACAGCATGGGGCGATGGGGACAGAGCACTGCCTTCCACGGTCCAGGACTGGACAATCCCCAGTGGCAGTGGTTGATGGAGAACACGCATGCCATCAAGCGCATCAGCGCCAGCGGCGGCGAACCATTCTACGATGGCAAGATGCTGGACCTTCTCAAGCGCTACATCGAGACTGGAGCGGCCAGCCAGACGGAGCTGCACTTCCATACCAACGGCAGCATCATGACGGATGAAATGCTGGACATGCTGAGCCATTTCAAGGTGAACAAGCATGATTTCAGCGTAGATGGAGCTGGCAAGGTCTATGAGTACATACGCTATCCTGCACAGTTCGACGTGCTGACCAACAACATCAGGGCCTACGTCAGCCGCATCAAGCCCGGGGGCCTGACCATGGTCACGGTGGTCAGCGCTCTGAACATACTGAACATCGATCAGTACTATCAGTGGGCTGCCACGCTGTACCACGACGTGCACCTGCACTTTGATGAGATCATGCCAGTGACCCGTGGCACGGCCCTGGACAAGCTGCCGGTGCACCTGCTGCAGGAGGCCCTGTCGAGGATACAAGGCATGGTGATACCCAGCCACGTCAACAGCAACACCAGGAGCAACCTCGTCAAGCTGATCAGCGCAGCCATTGATCGCAATGCCGAGGACAAGCACAAGATGCTCACAGAGATCACTGTGTTCGACCGCAGCCGTGATCAGAGCTACAGGGATCACCTGGATCCGCTGCTGGTCAGCTGGTTAGATGCCAGCAACTGAGATAGATCTGAGCTTTTTGACTTTTCGGTTGACAGTTTCTCCCTAGGCTGTATAAATAGATCATGATGACAAGTTTCGCGCCTAAATCACCGAGCTTTACACTGCAACATAGCTATCAAGCCATGCCCAATACCATTTGGCTGGCAGTAGCTAATGGGCAGCTCTGTGGCTTAGATCGCGGCGTGGAATTGCCAGCAGAGGGGTGTAGAGGATAGTGTAGCAAAACAGCAACACAATCGTCCAAAGCACCCCGGGAATCGAAAGATTCCTGGGTTTTTTATTATCTGACAGGCCGCTGCTCCCTTGGCATAAGAGCAGCCCCCGACCAGTACTTGAGCCAAAGGGCCGAATAGGTGGTTTCGGCGGGGAGATTCAACGGTGAGCAAGCCATGCTTGCCACCATAAGTAACGCCATGCAAAGATGGCCTCGCACTGCGGCTGATACCAAAACCATACACCTGCAGATCAGCAATTTCTGCAATCTCAGCTGCCCCGGCTGCTCGCGGGCCACGAGGCTGAGACTGGGAGAGCAGATGAATGATCAGTTCCTGGATCTGCAGCTGTTACAACAGAGTTTCGTGGCTGGACAGTGGCCCAATCTACAGCGAGTGGTGTTCAGCGGCAACATAGATGATCCCAGCATGCATCCCCAGCTGTTTGGTATGATCACCCACTGGCTTGGCATCAACGATCAACTGCGAGTTCTCATACACACCAACGGCAGCACCCGCACAGCTAGGTGGTTCCAAGAACTGGGACAGCTGAGCAGGCACAGCGATGGCAGACTGAGAACAGTGTTTGCCATAGACGGATTGGAAGACACCAATCACATCTATAGGATTGGCAGCGATTGGCAAAAGCTACAGCAGAACTGGAGAGCATATATCGGCGCAGGCGGCATGGCTTTTTGGCAGTTCGTGGTGTTTGAGCACAACCAACATCAGCTAGCTGAGATCCGAGCTCTGCACAGCATTGAAGGTTTCCAGCAGCTGCTCATTAGATACAGCGGTCGCGATGCCAATGACAGAGGCATCAAGGTCACACAGCTCGGCGATTATCATTCACAGGCCAGCGTGACCTGCAAGGCCCTGACAAGAAATCCAGCTCTGGCACCAGAAGAGCAACCGCCAGAGCTGTTCATCAACCATCGTGGTGAGGTCAGCCCTTGCTGTTTCATAGATCTGTCAAATACCAGGGTGAAAACTCGCTACGAGACCATAATCAGTGATCTCGGACAGCAGGCACATCACGATCTTCACCATGCGAGCGTCGAAGACATTGTCAGCGGCGATTGGTTCGCTTGGCTTCACACCAACATGCAGACCAACACAGAATGTGTGCGGCACTGCCAACACAACCTCAGAGATAGGTTGATCATAGAATAGTTGCTCCCATCATCTAGCGGCCTAGGATACCAGCCTCTCACGTTGGGTACAGGGGTTCAAATCCCCTTGGGAGCACCAATACAGGGAAACAGACATGCAGGGATATCTGATCATAGATACCAATGAACAGGGCAGTGTCACAGCCTATGAACAATACAACATGGCCGTTTGGACACACCTGCACAACCAGATACTTGAACTGAATCCGCATCTGTGTTTTGAACATCGACAAACACCAGATCCAAGCGGACGTTATTGTGGGATACTAGAAGTTTTTTGGCGCATAGCTCAGCAGATAGAGCGCACGACTGATAATCGTGAGGTCGATGGTTTGAGTCCATCTGTGCCAACCAGTTTGAGCTAGCGGTAGAAGGATCACAGCCCGGCCATGGGGCCGACCAGCTGCGTGAACCACGGTGATGCTCATCAATCTTGGACCAGCGGTAGAGGCAGCGCAGCGTATGGCTCTGAACCACAGCGGGTGCGCACACGGCTGGTCCAACCCATGATGCCGCCTTAGTTCAATGGTAGAACGCGAGTTTGTGGAGCTCGATACAGTGGTTCAATTCCACTAGGCGGTACCACATGCAGTTGCGCAATTAACAGTAAATACGTCATGAGAATCAGCGATATCGTCAGCGAGGCAGTGAGAGAACAGTTCCTGTATCACGGGACCAGCCCACGAAACGCTGCCAAGATACTGAGGATGGACAAACTGGCCGGAAATACCAAACAGCTGTTTGGCGGCTGGCGCGGAAGATTCAAAGAAAAAGACATAGATACAGCAGGCGGAGAAGATGCTGTCATGGGAGTGTCCCTGACACGCAGCCACCAGTTCGCTAAGAAATGGACCACCGGTGGTGGTTCTGGATCAATGGCAGCTCAACAGGGTGTTCCAGGTGTGATCTTTGTCATAGATGCGAACAGACTCAAGCAGCGATACAGAGTGGTTCCCACAGAATACCTCCAACATAGCGGTAAGAGCATGAACAGATCAGAAGCAGAAGAGTTCGTGGCTGGCAGCATCAAGAACTTTGCCAGCTATCTGCATTCCATAGAAGTGCCAGCCGCTACGCTAGCTTTCATGAAGAAGAATGATCAGTGGAACGATTACACTGATCTATTGAAGAATCCCAGGCTGAAGATCACGGCTTGATCTGCATGATATCTGGTTGACAGCTGTCGTAAACCTGCTATTGTAGTGAATAGACGCTGTTTGACATGGGAATCTGGGGTAACAGCAAGTTATCTCTACATGGATACTACACTGGGTAGGCTGATAGACGTATTAGCTAGGGACACTCATGGCGCATTGAGAGTCCTGAGATAACCAGAGTTAGGCGCTAAGGACGGTGGCAACCGAATCCGAAGTTGACTTTATGTAGTATCTTTGTAGAGATAACAGTTGTTTCTTCATGGATACACTGCCCAGACGTGGGGTATGATACATGGATCAGTTAGCTCTGATGCCATTATGGTTTGAGTCCATAATAGTGTATCTTTGTAGAGATAATGCCACAAGAGTTTGGGACGGAAGCATCAAGGTGATGCCGGGGACTGTAAATCCCCCGCCTATGGCATGCCTGGTTCGATTCCAGGACGTCCCACCAACTAATTCGGGGTGTAGCGAAGCCTGGTTATCGCGCCTGGTTTGGGACCAGGAGACCCTCAGTTCGAATCTGAGCACCCCGACCAAGATCCTAGGAGGCAGCGTAACTATAGCACGGTCACATGGGAACAGGCTCTGCCGCCACGCAGCAGCGTTGAATGGCATCCCCTGTGTGACGAGGTCGGGTTGTGGGTAACCGATAGGTAGGTCCCACTTAGAACCTTGGCAACCCGTGCGCTGAAAAGAGGGTCGACACTCGTCCCTCCTGGATACCATATACGCATCCTTAGCTCAGTGGAACAGAGCTTCGCGCTTCGAACGCGACGGTCGGGGGTTCGAATCCCTCAGGGTGCTCCACCACACTGTTTGTTTCCGCAACGCAACATCGCAGCATACCCTTTTGGTAGTAGCTGTGGATTGGTCCAACGGAGAGGACGCTGGCTGAGCAGTCAGAAGTGCGGGTTCGAATCCCAGCATCACGATGTTGTGCTGTGGAAACAAATGGTTGACACACAGCATAAAAGTGCTAGTATGTGTATGAAAGTTCATTTCGCGGTAGCTCAGTTGGTAGAGTAGGTGACTGTTAATCACTTGGTCCTTGGTTCGAGTCCAAGCCGCGGAGCCAAATCAGATGCGTTAGCGAGCCTTAATTGGGTAATGGTGCCCAGCCCATGTGGTGGCTCCCGGTTCGACGGGTCCAAAGCGTCGATTAGGAGGGATTCGAGCGCCCACGCGTCTTGACAGTTTGCGTCTAGTGTAATGGCAGCACAGGGAAGTCCGAGACGCCCAAGGGCGGAGTAGGCATCAAATGCCCGGAGCGGTTCGATTCCGCAGCGCACACGCTATGGTAGGCACCACCATGTAAAATCAAGTGCGGGGTCCTGCTCTCTGAGAGCGGCACGATGCCACGGACAGGCGCGGCGGGGTCATGTGGCAAGCAATTAGCAAGAGGACACACTCGGCAGTCGTATCGTGAGATATCGCAACGGAGCCTCTTGCTTGTGATGTTAGAGGGTTGTAGGTGACCTGTATGGACTGGGAACCTTCATAGTTTTTTGCTTAGTATATCGCAGAACCTTACAATGGTCACAGAGGAAGTTTATGATGCGCACTGTTACCATTGCCGGAGTCGAGATACAGATCACAGATGGTCCAATAGGGGTGAGTTTGAGCGGTGGTGCCGATAGCAGCCTACTGTTGTTCATTCTGATGAGCAATCATCCTGGACCAATCCACGTGCTTACCTGTGCCAGCGAAAGAAAACGCTATGCCAGCGCCGGCGTCGCACATCAGGTCATCAAGACAATCATGTCTCTCACAGGCAACAACAATCTGATGCACCACACTTGGTATGTGAAATCACAGAATCCAGATAATCTATTCGCCACACAGGACCAATACCAACAGCTGGGACTGTTTGATGTGAGATACACTGCTGTGACTGCCAACCCACCTGCTGAGATAGCTAACTTTTTTGATCAGCCAAACACTGAACAATCTGCCAGAGATCCCGAGGTACAGAGACCCACATGGTATCCTGATCTGCGCATCTGCGTACCATTTACCAACATTGACAAGCGTGTGGTCAGGCAGATGTATCAAGAGCTTGACCTGATGGATAGGCTGTTCCCAATCACAAGGTCCTGTGAATCCTTGACTACCGATCATGGGCACTGCGGTCGCTGCTGGTGGTGCCAGGAACGCCAGTGGGCTTTTGGTAGATTATAGCTTAGACTTCTAGCTCAATGGTTAGAGCAACCGCCTCTTAAGCGGTAGGTTTTGGGTTCAAGTCCCAAGAAGTCTACCAATCATGCTCTGCTCCAGCTGTTGTCAGGGTTCAACCAAGCATCGTTGTTCCAGCTATCATGCCATGCTAGGTCACTGTCGATGGCCGTGGCACTGGGCTTCTTCTGCAGCAGCCAACCAAGGCTGCCCTGCTTGGTCTTGCGGTTGCGATAGTCGCTGTCACCGTTGAAATCATGGATGATATCCTTGCAGAGCCACTTGTCGTCTCGCAGCTCGTGCCTATGGTTCATGTGCCATAGCTGGAATGGTTCTGTGCTGTAGAAAGCAGTGTAGTTTTGTTCTGGTATCAGCTTGTGGCGCTGTTCAGCGTGTGCGAACGCAGCTCCCCGCCAGAAGGTCTGCTGCCACTTGCAGGTGAAAACTATCCACCAGTACCACGCATAGACGCTGTCAAGGCTGAATGGGCAGGCATTGCCCACCTGTGCCAGCACGGTGTAGATGCGCTCTGCGGTCACTGTGTCGTATCTTTCACACAACCAACGCACTACCAGATCGCTGCACATGGCTAGGTCCCAGGGCTGTTCCGTGAATATGTGACTGCTGTCCACCAGCTGCTGGCTGCCCCAGAGATGATCATTGAACTCTCCGGTCACTGTGATGTAGCGATCATCGCCTAGGTAACGATGGAAGAACTGGCTGTGATCGATGCTGCACTTGCTGATGATGTGATCACGATAGAAGCTGGGATTCTCGTTGCGGCTCTGCTGGTTCAGCAGCACCATGACCCTAGCACGCAGCTGCTTTGGGCTGGCTGCCTTCATGAGACTGACCAGCATCAGCGTGCTGTCTATGCCACCGCTGTACATCACCAACAGCTGCTTGTCAGCTGCTTCTGCCTGTACCAGCAGATCCATGGCCCTATCATGGCAAATCTGTTCTAGGCTCTGATCAATCTTGCGATATCGTGGTAGCTCCATGCCCGGCATGGTCACCATGCGAAAGGGCGTGGTTATGGACAGCGATCTATCATGCCAACACACGTTGGCTTTGCCTCCCCAGCCGATGAAGGTATCGCGGAACAGCCGCAGTCCATGCTGGTCATCGGCCATGAGCTGGTCCATGCGCGACCTGTCACCAAAGAACAGATTGGCCGAGCTGTAGTAGTAGAGGCCGTCACACGTTGCCATTGGTGGTACACTCATGCTTGAACTGGTTGATTATTTCTGCCAGCTGATCACGGTCAGCAGCAGCCTTGATGCGACACTGATATCTCAGCCTCAGCTGTTCTATCTGTGCCAGCAAGAGATCATCTTCTTGTTGCTGGAACGCTATGTCTCTGGCAGCAGACTCCAGATCCAGACCACTGATATCTGCCCAGTCATGCACATGATAGGTAAGGCTGTGATCAGACTCTCCGGTCAGCACCAGCTGCGCCTGTGACGCCTTGGCAGCATAGATCCTCTGTTGGTGCGGCAGATCATGTGCTAGGCAGGCGATATGTTGCCGCAGTATGTCATGATAGAGCAGATCCATGGCCCAGTATCGGTCGCTCAGCAGCTGATAGTGAGCCACGTCTGAGTCCATGAACTCGCTCATGGTTACCTTGGCAGCTTTGTCACACATGGCCAACCACGGTCGTGACATGTCAAAGTCTGCTGGTAGGCCCTTCTTGTTGTTCATGCTCATGCGCAGCTGACCATATTCCTGATCCATGAGGCTGCGTGCCACGCTGATCTTAGTGGTAACGTGGCATACTCGCTGCGAGCGCCTGTGGCTGATCACGTACAGCGTGTCATACCAAGTGTTGTTCCTGTGCTGCTGGGCCCTGACCCAGTCGTCATAGGTTTCCAAGAGGTTCATAATGGCTCCATGCCCAGCTGGGCTCTCATGTCGTTGACGGGAAACCATCTCTTGCAGAGATGCGGGAAACGCTCGGCCATGCTGCGGCTCACGCTGTCAGCCTGTGCTCTGATGTTTTCGAAACCATCATACTTGGGCCTGGGAGTCATTGCTGGCCACTGAGCATGCATCACTATCTGCTTCTCAGGGCTATAGCTGCTGCGAGAAAAACTACGGAAGTAGTTGGGATCTCTGAGCATCACAGCTATCAAATCAATCTGTTGATAGGCCGCGACCATCTCGGGAGTGCTGCTGTAGAAATAGGGATAGTGTCGCTGATGGTTGCGCTCCATCCACTGCAGCGCACATACCACACCGCTGTTCTGCTTGTAGCAGATCTGATCTGACACGGTGAAGTAGGTCTGGCAGTCAGTGCCACCGCCATGCACGCTGCAGGCTCCCAGTCGCTGGGCACGCTCCAAGAGATAGAGCTGCAGGTATCTGTAGGGGCTCCAGGCTTCATAGCCATCGCTGATCCATCGCTCCATGCCAGGGCCAAAAGCCTGCGCGGGATCCAGCCTTAACAGGTGCTGCTCTATGCCATAGTCTGCGCAGAACTGTTTGGCATGACAGATGTCGTGACTGTTGCTGCCGTCCGTGAACTCAGCAGTGAGAGCACTGAATGGCACTTTGAGCTCCAAGAAGGCACGGGCTATGACTTCGCTGTCTATGCCGCCGCTGAGACACACCACCAATGGCTTGGTCTCAGAGTCAGCAATGTGCCGTGCCGTAGCCAATATCTCAGAACGCCAGCTCAGCGGTTCACGGCTCAGGGTCATGTAGGTCATGGTGAACCTCTGTTCAACAGGTGCTGTGCTGATGCTGTCGTAGTGCCAATCGTAAGCTAACATCACACATTATGATGCCAAGCAGAACCAGAAATCAATGAGCGAGATAGCTGCTTGCATGACTGCTGCCTTGGTGATATAATAAACACATGGCAAACAGTGCGCAGCTCAGCGAGAACAATCGCAACGCAAGGATCTGGATCAACTGGTCCAACAACACGGAAGCCAACTTCCGTGATTGCGTGGATCACCTCTTTGCTCAGCTTCGTGCGCAGCACAGCGATCTAAGGCTAGCTCACGCTGGCAACGTCAAGAATTCAGACATCATTGCCAGCTTGGCTCGCTATGATCGCACTCATCTAGCTGAGCAGCTGGGCAACGATGGCAGCAGCAGGCCAGATGGTGGGATCATCACCGTGCTCTGCAGCGATGGTTTGATCAGGCCCTTGTTCATAGGCGAGAACAAGCATCAGCAGGACAATCCGGGCAATGCTCTGGAGCGCAGCCTCAAGAACATCAGCTTCTTCAAGAACTGGATGATCAACGAAGATTACTTCCCTTACCTGTTGAACATCAACGGTCCCATAGTGAACGAAGCCAAGGGCAGCCTGTTTGATAGGATACGGCAGGATGCTGGTTTCGTGCCATCCAACCAAGTGCACGTGGTAAGCGATCCTCAAAAGCCGAGGCTGCGCCCGTTTACCATAATGATACAACGCGAGTTTGATGCTCAGCTGGTCACAGAGACTGCTGCTGAGATAGTGAGACAGAGCCTGGCACATCTTGCCAAGCTTGGTCTGGTCTAGAGTTAATGCCCCACTAGCCCAACTGGTTAGAGGTGCTTGCCTTAGAAGCAAGAGGTTCTCCGTTCGAATCGGAGGTGGGGCACCATTACATATCGGTGTGGTGAAACGGCTATCACTGCGGTCTCCAAAACCGTCATTCTAGGTTCGAATCCTAGCACCGGTGCCAATTTGAGAAAGGACGCTATCTATGACCGACGACGCAAACACCAAACCAGAGTTCAAGATAGTGTTCGCACCAGGCGCTTTTGATGACTTTGAAGGCACGCAGCAAGAATTAGATGAGCTGGTCGCTGCCATCACAGCCAAGCTAAACAGCGATGATTTACTCGCTGAGAGCTCAGAGGTCACAGCAGAAGACTGGGAAGCATTACCTGATCATGTCAAAGAGAGCTTGATAGCAGAATTCGAAGCCATCGAGGCTGAGGCTCCGACCACCAGGACTCTGCACTAAATATCTGATGAAGATAGCAGATCTACTGTCAGAAACCACTCAACCGGTAGCCAATCCAGAGTTCGCAGCCCGTCACTGGGATCGCAGCCAAACCGCTATGCCCGATCTACCACAGGTCATGCTCACGCTGTTGAGCACGCGCCGCAAGCCTTGGACAGAGCTAGACGACATGACCAAGCATGCCTATGCCACTCATCTCAGAGACTTGATGCGGTCACAGCAGACGCAACCCAATCTGCCTGGATTAGACGAGTATCAGACCATAGCCAGCGCGACCACCAAGAGCGGCATGATCAATCGCCGCAAGAGCAAGGCTGCGGTAGATCCGCACAACTATTTCAAGAACGAGAAAAGCGCTTATCAGAACGTTAAGTGAGCTTGCAGGGAGGTGTTGGCCATCTCACCGCTTTCATACGGCGGATAATCAGGTTCGATGCCTGATGTAAGCACCAATTCAGCCCGGGTAGCTCAGTGGTAGAGCGGGAGCCTGAAGAGCTCCGCGTCGGTGGTTCAATCCCATCCTCGGGCACCACACAATGGCCTGCGAGTCGGCACGGTGAAGACGCTAGCCTGTCACGCTAGAGATGAGGGGATCGTTACCCCTGCAGGTCGCCATAGACATCAATTGACTTTGATCACATAGTAATGCTATTGGTCTGGTGGCGGAGTGGCCACGCTGTGGACTGCAAATCCACCCACGGGGGTTCGATTCCCTCCCAGACCTCCATGCTCAGCGCCCTTCCTGATTATCCCAGGCCACGTCCCGATTACATTCCAGGGCACAGGTTTTCAACCTACCATCACTGGAACAGTGCGCGATCAACTGTCAATATAGCCGGAACCAAGATGCCACACACGTCTGGTTCAAACCAACGCTCTCCAAATGAGTAGGTGTGGGGTTTGGCATGATGGTTGTTGTGATAGCCAGCACCCCATGCGAACCAACCCAGCAAGAGATTGTTGCAGCTTTCGTCACTGATGTCGTGGTTCCTGTAGCCCCAGCGAGGCAGATGGCAAAACAGGTTAACCAGATTCTCTTGATGGAAGCTCAGCAGTGCCGGTATGATAAAAATCCACAAGCATAGTTCTGCGTCACAGAGACCCAGCAGCACAATTGGAGTCCAGAATACCCAGAGATAGTGCCTGTGCAGTGCCAGCTGGAATGGATCCATGAGCAAGCGCTTGGCTGCCTTGAGATTTATTTCATTGGGATCGACCGTGAAATACCAGCCCATGAACGCATGCCATAGGCCTTTGTTAGGTGAGTGAGGATCTGACTCACCGTCTGCATGAGGATGATGATAGCCCTGATGTAGTGCTACCCACCAAATGGGAGACCATTGAGCTCCATAACAGCCAATCACTGCTATGATCCTGCTCATGGTCTTGCTGCAGCTGAATGACCTGTGCGAAAACAGCCTGTGCAGACCTATCTCAACACCCACTGCACCTATGACCATCCAGGCTAGGAAACCAATGGCCAGATCGTACCAGTGCCATGGCAGCAGGCAGATGCCTGCTGCGAACAGCAGATGTAGCGGTATCATCAATGTGCGTGCGTAAAGGCTCAGTGCGGGCATGTCATTCAGCCCTTGATCTGCGGTGGTTCATGACCCTTGGCTATCAGAGGTGGCATGATGTATCTGAATGGATCAAACTCAAACCAGCGCACCTGATTGTGCCAAGTGTTTGGCACCGCATGATGATTGTTGTGATAACCAGTTCCCCAGCTGAGCACTCCAAATATCCAGTTGTTCACGCTGTGCTCATCTGTGTCAAAGTTGCGATATCCAAACCATTTCATGTGGCTGAGGCTGTTGAGGATGTTCATCTCATGCACATGTATCAGACCTGGTATGATCATGCCGTACAGCGCCAAGCGCCAATCTATCACTGACAGCATCAGCAGTCCGCACCACCATATACGATAGTAGTTCTTGTGTATCCAGGTTGCCCAAGGATCTTCCAGCACGTCCTTGAGCTTGCGCAGCTGGAACACTGCTGGTTTGAAATGCCAACCATAGTAGCTGTGCCAGAAACCGTGCACATGCGGGCTGTGAGGATCACGCTCATCCTTGTCCGCATAGGGATGGTGATAGAGCCTGTGCACAGCAGCGTAGCCGATGGGTGACCCCTGCCCACACAGCGCACCCAGCAGCGTGAACAGCTTGCCAACCCAGACATACTGAGGTTTGAACTCAAAGGCCCTGTGCGAATAGTACTTGTGATACATGGTGCTCACACCAAAAACGCCCAGCACCACCCAGCCCACATAGCTGAGCGCGAGCCACCACCAGCTGAGCTGTAGTTCAAAAAACAGATAGATAGCCAGCACGCCCAGAAGGTGTTGCGGTATGGCTATGTACTTGGTGAACTTGGATAGGTATAGTGTTTTCATTCTGGCAACTCCAACCATTGTGCTTCGGTAACTGTGTCTGGGAACCAGTCAACTGGTTCGCGGGTCTTGAATGCGATGTACTGATAACAGCTGCGTTTCCTGCAGTCACTGACCTGTACCATGTTTTTGCTCACGCGCCAACCAGGCTCACCGCAGTGGTATTTAACCCAGCGCTTGAGATGGAATTTTCCCTTGATGTCATCACGGCTGAGGAACAGTACCTTGATCTTGTCCACGTTCTGTGCCAGCTGATAGGGATAGATCATGTCTCTGGCATAGGCAGGATACAGGGCCTGTCTGTACAGCGGATTCAGATAGAGTCTGTTCATGATCCTGAACACTCCAGCGGGATATCTAAGGCCGTTGTACAATCCGCACCAAGTCACTATCTCATCACCATGCAGCAGCATGTCAAAGTTCTGGTGTTCTCGGACCTGCAGGTTATCCCAGCTGTAGTTGGCAGCCAATCTATGACCACTGGCCAGTATCTTTTGGCATTCGCGTTGGATCATGTCAACGTAATGCTGTTCGCATATCAACTGCCCCTGGCTGGCAACATGGATCAATTTCAGTTCTGAGTAATCAAGCATGGATCAGTATACCTGCTGTTACTATACATAACAATATAATCAGCTCCTATCGTCTATCGGCTAGGATAGCAGACTTTCAATCTGCGGAGACGGGTTCGACTCCCGTTGGGAGCACCAAATCTGGGTCCATAGTGATAGCGGGAGCACAGCGCCTCGGCAGGGCGCAGGTTGGGGTTCGACTCCCCATGGATCCACCATGCATGCGATCGTAGTCCAACTGGTAGAGTCACCAGCTTGAGGTGCTGGGTGTTGGCGGTTCGAATCCGCCCGATCGCACCAATCATTCTAGGCGATATCTCTGACACTGGTGGCCAGGCATGCAGGAGCCGGTTAATCCAGCCACTTCTCCAGCCTGATCTCAGGACCACACCAGCAGGCATCCTTGCCGCATACCACTGTGCCTAGAGCACCAAAGTCTATCGGAGCAGTGCTGTTCAGCTGCGAGATCTGGCCACCCTGCCTGCAGCCTGCCCTGTAGATCGTGCCATCAGCTAAGATGAACAGCCTGTCCTGCCCGGCAGTGCAGGTCCAGCCACGGAACCTGTTGCGGCCCTGGGCCTTGAGGTCAGCTGTCTTGAACTCAACCCCATCCAGCCAGCTGCGAGTTGGTGCTCCCGGATGCCCGCCCCGCCAGCTGCGATAGAAACGGTTGCCTGCGATCATCTCCAGCACGCGCTGATCACGATGGGTCTGTTCTATGCTCTGCTGGTCCCTGGCATTGCGCACGGTTAGCTGCTTGCTATCGCAGGTCATGCGCATGCCACTCCTCAGCAGCCTAACATACAGTGACTGCAGCGCATCAAGGTGATCGGGATCCAGCATGAGGCTGAGATGCAGTATCTTGCTGGGATCAGCGCTGAGCAGCTCACAGAGGTCATAGATGTGATCTACGTCAGCATGCGATGGATGATAGCTGATGCTAGCGCCGTTCATCAGCGGCCAAACATCAGCCCACCAGCGCAGCGTGCGACTGCCATTGGTGCTGACTTCCACGGTGAGGTTCTGGGGTTTATCCCTGAGGAAAGTGCTCAGATCAGGCCACAGGGTTGGTTCGCCACCTAGGAGATCTGCGTGCACGCTGGGTCGCTGGTCACAGATACTGTGCCACCAACGCAGCGCAACATCTAGGTCAGGCCATCTGTATTTGCCATCGTGCTGGGCTTCACCGCAGTACCAGCAGCTGTAGTTGCAGGTGCTGGTGACTTCCCAGGTGACATTGAGAAAACCCTGCCTGTTGTTGGTGATGTGCGCCATGAGGTATTTACGCCAAGGAAAAGGGTCCTGCACCGCAGGACCCTGTATTTAACCCTAGTATTACTTGCTCTTGCCGTTTCCATTTATGAAGGCATTAAACTTCTCAGCTGCTTCTAGCACCTTGTCGACACCAGGTACCTCTGGCATGGTCACAGTGTGTACCACTTGGCCCTTCTTGTCGTCCTGCTGAGCACTGAACTCCATCTGTCCGATCTTGGTCTTGTATTCAAACTGCACCACGTCTTTGGCAATGTCCAGCAGCTGCGTGCGGATCTCATATCCGTTCTTGTTGAACTTGACTTCTGGCATTGCGCTCATTGACTTCATGTTTTCTGCGACGTCCTGTGCGAACTTTGCGTAGTCAAACTTGAAAAAGTCCTGCATGTTGTTCATGGTATTATCTCCTCTGTGTGTGTTGACGCAGCACGCATGCTGCAGTACATATTTAATACAGACAGATGACAAACGCAAGAGTGATTGGTCACGTAGTCTAACTGGACAAGGCAACGCTCTTCTAAAGCGTCTTATGTAGGTTCGAGTCCTACCGTGACCGCCATCTTGCTCTTAGAGAAAATTCAGATATAATTACATTGCGCGGTGGAGAAGTAGAAACTCACTTGGCTCATAACCAAGAGAACGCTGGTGCAATTCCAGCCTGCGCAACCAAAGTTTGAGACGCGGATGTAGCTCAGTGGTAGAGCGCGACCTTGCCAGAACACATTGTTGCACCCTAGTGCATGTTAAGGTGTGTTCCGGAAGGTCGATGTCGAGGGTTCGACCCCCTTCGTCCGCTCATCAGTGCCTCAGCAGAAAAGATAGCGATGTCAATTAGACTATCTCTCTGCTGAGGCACTATCATTATATTAGAATATGCGAACGTAACTCAGTGGTAGAGTCTCAGCCTTCCAAGCTGTTGGTCGAGGGTTCGATTCCCTCCGTTCGCTCCAAAACTCCAACGAGGAAAACTCATGAAGAAACTATTTCTATTAGCAGCCTGTCTGGGATTCCTTGTGTGGAATCACGTGGCACACGCAGGCACATACACACCCACGTTCACGGTAGACTACAACAACTGCGGCACCAATCCCACAGTGAGTGGCAGCTCAGTGACCTTTGGCAGTGGCACGGCCTGCGCAGCAGGGCGAGTGGTCAGCACGCATGGTTACACCAACATCACGTCAATCACTGCTACCATTGACCTCAGCAAGGTCACGCAGAACTACGTGAACGCTAGCTTTTATCTCACAGAGAATCCCAGCAATCCCAAGGTTCAGCCCACCGGCGCGAACTACTGCGATGCTGGTGGCAACAACAACAGCTGGAACTGCCGAGAGATTGATCTCATAGAGACCAACGGCAACAAGATCACTCAGACCACCCTGCATCTGGGCAGCGGAGGCAGCAGCGCACCGCAGCGCTATGAGTATGCGTTCGCTGCCACTGCTGACACGCCCTGCTTCAACTACAGCACCATGAAGGCTGATCCCAGCGCAGGGCTGCACAGCATGGTCGGCATCATCGACATGACCAAGCCCTTTGTGATGACAGCCACGTTTACCTACACCACGCCACGCATGGTGGTCACCTACACACAGAACGGTGCCAGCGTGACCGTGTATGACACCGCAGACGGCTCAGGAGCAGAAGGCAGCGGCACAGTGAACATGCAGGACTTGGTCACTAGCATGGCCACAGGCTATTGGTTGGATCTCAGCTTTTGGCAGGGCTACAGCCCCGCAGGGCCAGGTAGCAGCCCATGGTGGAACGGCAGCTGTGCCTGGGGCAGCCTCTGCAACAGCAGCGGCCAGTATTGGAGCATCAGCAACATCACTGTCACAGCAGACGGCGAAATCTGAGGAGCAACACATGGGCGAGAGCAAACGCAAAGCCAAACAGATTCAACCTCGTAGGTTCAATCGTGTGAACCTTTTAGACAACGACGACATCCCAGTCATGGCAGGCAAGCTGGAACTGGGTTTGCTCACAGCTCTCAAGGCTGAGATACTCAAACAGCACACAGCTAATCCAACTCCTGCTAATCACGGACTGGCTGGCATGATCAGGGAAGAATACATGTTCGACCCCCTGCCAGTGCCAGGCTTCCTTGGTTTCATAGAAGAGATGTACGAGACTTATAATCAACATTTCAATCTCTATGGCAACAAGGTCAGCTGTCTCAGCCATCTCTGGGCTAACTTCCAGAAGAAGCATGAGTTCAATCCCATACACAATCACACTGGTGCGGTTAGCTTCACAGTGTGGGTGCAGATACCTTACGACATTGCTGCTGAACAAAACCTGTTTCCCAAAGGTACCGTGAATGTTACCAGCAACTTCCAGTTTGTCTATCCAGGCAAGACTGAGCGCATAGCCATGTTCAACTTCCCTGTAGAAAAGGACTGGGAAGGCATGATAGTGATGTGGCCTAGTTGGCTCATGCACACTGTATATCCGTTCTATACCAGTGATGACTACAGGATCAGCCTGGCGGGCAACATTTATGTGCTGGGCGAGAACTACAAGTGTGTGCCAACAGATGATCCAGATGGGATAATACTGCAGAATCTGGCTCTAGCAAACACCACAGGTTCCGGTCAATAAATGGTTAAATACCACATGAAAGGAGACGAACATGAAGCAAAAGAAGCTGATTTCCAAGCTATATCGTGCTTGTCTCGACCACGACGAGAAGACCATCTCCGAGCTCCGCAAGGAGGAGTTTAGGAAGATCTTCAAGCACCGAGCCGAGAACAAGAAATTCGGTAGCAAATGGTCGGTAGTTCGCATATAATACAACAAGGGCCGCTAGTGATAACGGGAGCACGGTAGCTTTGCAAGCTTCAGGACGGGGTTCGACACCCCGGCGGTCCACCAAGAGATACGGGCGATTAACTCAGTGGTAGAGTAGCTGCTTTACACGCAGACAGTCGGGAGTTCGACCCTCTCATCGCCCACCAATTCCCAGCTTGACAGGCAAGCGGGTGTCAGTAAATAATACTGTCCAGCCAGTGGGGTTGGACCAAAACGAGGAACAGAGCATGACCAAGACCTTGATCATCGCTGCGGCACTGCTTGCGTTCGCAGGCGTGAGCACAGCAGAAGCAGCAAGCTTTCCAGCAGGCAACAGCTATCAGGTAGCTGCAAACACAGCCACAGTAGCCAAGAAGGCCGTGGCCAAGAAGACCAAGAAAGCCAAGAAACCACACAAGAGCCCATTCAAGCCCAAGAAGACTGCTTGATATCTGCGAACGATGGTGGTACACTACAAAGGCAGCTGGTTGAGCTGCCTTTGTCATCTAACAATGCTGAGTTGGCACAGTGGCGACTGCACCGCTTTTGTAAGGCGGAACACAAACATCGGGGGTTCGAGTCCCTCACTCAGCACCATAAAACGTACAGGAAGCACAGGGTGAAGCGTCTGTGGTATATCTGGGCCAAGAGCCTGGGTGAGAAAGCCAGCGATGATCCCAGCGTCGCTGACAGGGTTGCAGTGGTTAGGTCAGTGATAGTGCTGAGCTATCTGCTCACTAACCTGTTCATCATCGCCGGTGTGATAAGGCACTGGTAAGCAAATAGTATCGGGGCGTGGCTCAGCCTGGTTAGAGCGCTGGTCTGGGGGACCAGAGGTCGTGAGTTCGAATCTCGCCGCCCCGACCAT
>Ga0114963_10000020_pt1 | contig 93969 bp, 141 predicted proteins | sample C_131016_EF_Meta_FD_87019 | JGI IMG/M metagenome (GOLD analysis project Ga0114963, IMG submission 87019) | Freshwater microbial communities from Lake Croche, Canada to study carbon cycling - C_131016_EF_MetaG | ecosystem: Environmental > Aquatic > Freshwater > Lake | place: Lake Croche, Canada... | reverse complement strand
TCCTTTTATGTGAGCGCGATTGTTTATGTTGGGTAGGGATTATGCCCAACGAATGTCATCAATAGATGGCTTGGGACTCATTGTCTCCCACAATGCGTGGTGAGCAGCAATAATTTCTGCCATTTTGGCAAACGAATGACATTCAAAGATATATTCTGTGCCATTTACTTTAACAATTAAAGAGTTCATGTTATCCTCCGTTCATAAATAGTGTGGTGCCAAACGCTAGCAGCCACAGCAACAAGGCTCCGAGTACTATACGCATTCCAACGCCTTGAGTATGTCTTCGTATGATGCGTCTAACACCTTGCTCATTACTGGTAGCAACGCAACACTCGGCTTGTTAACTAGCATGAAGTAACGGTGTAGATTGCCACGGTTGACACCAATGTCAGTCGCTACTTGCTCTAGTGATGTGTAACCAAGCTTCGCCATACGATCACGAAGCCAAGGCATACCAGTCTTCTTCTTCTTAGCCATGTTCTATCCTCCAAATGAATTCCGCAAAATTATGCGGGGAAACCAAATAGTCTCCAAGGAATATATCCACATACATAGATACACTCCGTGCAAACTACCTTCTACTACGACGTACATAGTCCATACGCTTCACCCACTGAGAGTAGAAGAACTCTTTACGTGGGCTATGGAAACAGGTATCACACAGGCTGTACACATCCCAGTTCTCAAACACAAGAGTCTTATCTCCTGAGTGTCTTACCTTACAGAACGCACACTTCATTACTTCACCTCCTCATCTGTGTAGTATTCTGCTGTCGTATCAAGAAGTATTGGCTTCTCCAGCAGTGTGTCTAACTCCAATGAAGTGACAGAGTAGTAACGGTGCGGGAATTCCTCAACTTTGTCAGCCTGATTCTGCTGTAGGTCAGACCACTTCTTAGCCTGCTCCTCATCAGAGAACACCATTACTATCTCATTAGTAACGTGCTTCCAATAGTAGGACTCTTGCTTCACCATCCACACACATTTCTTCATTACTTCATCTCCTCCTCATCAGGGACATCTACTTCCCAGTAGTAATACTCAGACGTATCGTCAGAGCAGCCTTGCTCTTCGATCTCCTTCCACAACTCCTCACGTTGGGCCTTGCACATAGCCTCTGCCTCTTCCTCAGTCTTACAGAACTTGACAGGTCCTCTGTATCCACCAGACCAGTCGCTGACTGAATAGACCAGCCACATTTTCCTCATCACTTCACCTCCTTACAGTCTGTAAACTTGCAGTTATGCAAGTCCCCACCGTGCTTGTAGTGACAGTCGCACTCACACGGTGAACAGACATGCACGCCCTGTCTCATACAGGCGTCATGCCCTATCTTGTGGTACTTGCGGCACTCACATGCCATGGCAGGCCTCCTAACCTGATAACAGACACCACCCAAGCCCGATAGCCTGGTGGTACTCTCATCACTGAGAGTTACTGACGGACAGTAGCCTGACTGGGGCACAGGGGTGTGATTGTTTACGTCGGGGGACCCTGTACCCTAGACAGGCTAGGGACATAAGCCCCTAGCCAGCCTCCCATCTCGTGGGTGGAGAGAATTACTCAGACTGTTCTTTTGGTTCAGTCAGAGTAATTCCGAAGTGTGCGAGGAAGAACTTCATGCCGTGGACGGCAATGAACTTCTCGCACTCTCGGTACAAGTCCTCAGCAGGAGTGAGAGCGACCGCTTTCTTATGGTCAGTCTCACGCTGTGCTGCTTCACGCTTGACACGGGCAGACTGTCCCAGTGCAAGAAGGGTACCCATTGGGTCATCACTCAACACAGCGTTGACGATGACTTCCAACTCCTCAAGTGCAGGGTGTGAACCTGCCTTGAACAGGGCATCTTGCGCGAGGCTGTAAGCCTGATCAGTAGTCACCACACCATTGAGGTGGACGAAAATGACCAGACCTGCCATCCACCTAGCCTGATTGGCGGTGAATACAGTCTCCGTGCCAGTCGTAGTACTCTTACCCTCAGTATTGTGGATAAGTGCAATGCAGGACTCACGTGTATCCCTGCCAAGAGCCTCGAAACCATCGAGGACTAGCGGATACGCGTGATGTACGTTCTTGCCCATACCACGCATGATGCCGGTAAGGTACTGGACTTGCTCTTCAGGTCGTTCTGGGAGAGTAATCTCCAGAACTGGGGTCGTGCTAGGGGCGTCGCTCATAGCGATTTGCCTTCCTATGAAGTGTCACCGAGTTGTGACGTGCCGTGACAGGGAGTCGAACCCTGCATTGCCCCGCTAAGCGGGAACTACCACTGCCAAAGATAGGCAGCCACGGCAACCACGAGAGAAGAGATGCGGAATGGTACGGCCGGGGCCGTGGAGGCGTGAGATACTCACCCGAAAGCGAGCATAGCTCCGCCCCCTCCGCAACCCCGACCTGCTTGGTGCGTACCTAGTCATAGTACGTCATAATCACACCCCCCACCTTTAACGCCATTTCTCACACCTTAGCGCCAGGAGAGACGGGCAAGTAGCCCCTTTTTAGCTAGGCAGTGGCCTAAAAACGTGTTAACTTGGGAGGTATGGAGCCACAAAACCCCCAATTTAACGGGCAGCCACAAGGCGATGAGGGACTGTCGCGTCTTCAAAGAGCGGCAGATGAGTATGACGCACATATGAAAGAGGAAGATAAAGCTTGGTATGGCATACTCTCAGGTACTCATACAAAAGATGACTATTCTGCTGCTAAAGTAAAAGTAAGGAGTTCATCTGATAATTTGAAAGATCTCGCAATAAATTCCCCCACAGACCACGTAGTAAAAGTTCTTAATAATATGGGTCCTGATCATACTGCTTCTTGGATATCAGGAGGAATTACTAGTAGGCCTGATTTTACTCCTGAACAGCAGCATCAACTTGTTATGAGTCCTAATCCTAGTGTAAGTCACCACGTATCTAGAGAAGCTCCTCCTGAGATAAGAGCTATCCACAAGCTGCTTCATCTTGATTGCAGGCATTGCAAGTAATGGTCTTTTAGACAATAACTCTCTATGATGAGAGAGATTTGGGGCAAATTTAACGGGTAGCTGTAAGTACCTAATATTTTCCAGGTTTACCTACACAACAGGCAGTGGCCTACGTATTATTGATCTATGAGACCAGAACACGAGCAATTCGGGCATTCTCTGGTGCAAATCAAGAAAAAAGAAGACTCAGATCAAATTGACCCTGCATATTTTGCACAAGAACAGATGCCTGAGGAATACAAGCCTTGGGAAGATAAGGAAGACCAATAATGGAGCAAACACCGTACAGAACTCCGTTTAAAAGCGGATCTTGGTCCGTAACCATGCATGAGCATGGCCAAGGAGGCCTTGACCATGATCCTAGTCAGGCTGGAAGCTACGAAGCAGATCAAAGCAGACTAGGTGAAATTGGTAGGTCTGTTATGCAGGCCTATGACACCGTGGGCGGCTCTCGCCAGCCTAGATGGACCAGAGACAGAGTCCCAGTTAGTATTCCAATAGGTGACTCAAATTCAACTGGTGCTAGGCGAGCTTCTGTTACTATGCACACCCCAGAGGGTCATAGATTAAGCCCTGAGCATGTACAGGGCGTTATGGACGGTACACACGACCCAGCTGCACTTCGTGAGCATTATGCAGATGAAGCTGAGCTTAGTACACAAAATTTTGATGCTGTTAGGCGTAAGCGCATGGCTGCTTATGAAGGTCAAGTTGCTGCAGGTGTTCCTAGGGATCGTGCTGGTGACCCGGGTAGAATCGTAGATCATCGCTAATGTCTGAAGAAACTACTGAACCAGGAGAGGGCTCAGAAGAACCTAAGAAGCTGACTTTTCGTGAGGCTGTTAAGGCAGATAAGCCTTACGCTCTTGGTGAAGCAGTACGTTTAGGCTTTACTGCCATGGAGTACCCAATCATGGGTGGCGCTATTGGTACTGCTACAGAAATGGCTGCAAGAGCAATGTCTGGTGGACATGTTGCCGAAGGTGCCAGAATGATGACAGATCTGGCCCTACCTCAACATCCAGGAGTTGGAAGAGCAGTAGAGAGCGGAATTAACGCGGTTGCTGCAACAGGAAGAAAACTTAAGCATTTCTTTACTGGAAGAGAAGAAGGTAAGGGTAAGTAATGAGCCACGAAGCAGCAGACCTATTTACTCAACACAAGATGGTTTTAAAACAAAGGTTTACACCAGAAAACGGATGGGGCGAGAGGGGTTTTTCCGGGTACGAGTGTGCAAACTGTGGTGAAAGAAAATATATTAGCAAAGGGGAGGATGGAATCTATTACGGTTCTAAAACAACTGTAGTAGGCCCAAACCATGAGATAACTGAACAGGCCCCTGCTGACTTTAATGCTTGGTGCCCAGCAGCTCCACAGAACCGACCTGAGCATTTTGATAAGGGTACTCAAGAAGGTAAATAAACCTGCGAATACTTTCGCGGATAGCTATTAGCATATGTATATGGGGTCTACAAGACCTATAACTAATAGAAGGAATATAAACATGTCCGATACACTAACATTTGTAGTACTAGGCATCTTGGCTGTGTACACTGCATGCTTCTCATATGTAGTATTTAACGCTATTGAGAACCTACGTGACCGAGACGTTTTGCGTAGTGTCAATTATCATGCATACGCAGACTACGTAGAAGAAAACCTACAGATTGTACATGACCGCGTCGATGACCTAGCGTCAGTTCGTGGTAGCCATGCAGTCACTCCTAGTGCTGTTAAGGCTGTCAATACGGGCCGGAGCGTCGCAAAGAAAGCTGCACCTGCAAAGAAGGCAGTTGCAAAGAAGGTCGCTGAAAAGAAAGCTGCTTCACGCGCAAAGTAACCTAACTAACTACAGTGCAGGGCTTCGGATAAACCGGGGCCCTGCATTTACTTTTAGTAATACAAATTGTTTATTAAAGTGCATACTAGAGATATGATTCCAAAAGAAGAGCAATTAGACCTAGGTACTCAGCCCCGATACACTCGTCAATGGGGATACAACGCAAGTACTGGTAGTACCAGTATGTTTCGAAGATTTGCGGACGTATTTAATAGCGGCGCTCAAGAAGAGACAAGGTTGCGAAACGCTCTTCGTATGCAAATTGGTAAGGACATTGCGAGCAACTACGTACGTATTGCTGCTGGACAACACGTAAATCGAATGGCTGATGAAGCAAGAGCCAATGACCCAACTATTGCAAGCTTTGACCTGTCTGGTCGTAGAACTTGGACTAACCCATCCGTAGCTACGGTTAGGCACGTTAGAAGTGGCGAATCTACAGAAACTGTTAATAAGAACACAACTACTACTTTTAATTACAATAAAAACTACCCCGGTGCTCCAGATAATCCTATGGCTACTGGGGATAGTGCTACTGAAAGTATTGGCGAGCATGAGCCAGAGAGCCATGAGCCAGAGAGCCATGAGCCAGAACCTACCGATAAGCCTAAAGACAATAACTGTAAGAGATGCGGTGCTCCAAAGCATAGAGGTAGATGTACAGGTTCTGGCGGCACAGGTGATACAGGTAAGAAAGATGCTGATGAGATTCAAGACGCTGTAATTGTAGACGACGGTGATAAGCCTACAACTACAGTTGATGCTGGTACGGGCACTGGTAAGCCTGGTAAACCTGAGCCTGTAGTAATTACTCCACGCGATCGTAGTGGCACTGGAAGATCTGGCGCAGACGCTGCCGACCCCGATAAAAATGTTGACCGTCCCGAAAAGAAATAACAACTAAAGGAATTTTAAAATGCCAGATAATATTAAGCGTGATCCAAAGATTAAAATGAGCTTTGATGAAATCCCTGCAGAACAAGTAATTGGTAATGACAAGGGTCCTTCTGAAAAACCTATTGATACTTCAACATGGACTGATACATCAGGCAGGCCTTATTCTGAGGATACCGATCCGCGCAAAATCGTAATCCCTGAAGACCAACTAGGTCTTACTCGTGGAGATACTAGGGTCTTTGACTCTCAGCCAGGCATGGGTAACGTAATGGACACCATGAAGGAGCCAGATCCTGATAATGTTCGTACACCTGGCCAAGCTCAAGCGGATCTTGAAGCCGGTAAAGTAAGAGCACCTAGTGTAGAGGGTATTTCAGAGCGTCATACCGAGGCTCTAGCTGATTCTGCTAAAGTTAAAGCTCGACGCGCTATTTCTGCTAACGTACAGGCATTTGCTGATATGTTTCAGGGAATGGATGAGTCAGATCCTGAATCCAATAGAAAGTACGATGAAGAGCAAACTAGGCGCCGTCTTGCTGATGAAGATTGGCAGACACGTGCAGGACTAGGTACTTCATCAATCATTAACTCTGTTTTGCAAGGTATTGCTGGAAAGTACCAAGAAGTACGTGGCGGAGCTCCTGGCAGAAGAGTTGCTAAGGGGGATGCAAATCCTTTAATTAATACTTCTACTAGCGGTGAAAGTAGAACTACTGCTGCTGATGAAGACGCAATTAATGATGAAATGGGCCGCAACAAGGGCCGCCATGACGTTACTGGTTTTGGTCCGGGAGGTCTTGAACAAGAAAATAAAGAGCGCTGGTCAAACCCTTACTCAATTAGGCATTGGAATAGGTTCTTACGCGACCGAGTAGCACAATTTAAGTCTCGTAGACGAAGTGTGGGTGTTCACTACGGTATGCGGGGCCTTATTGCTGCTAGTGCTAACCACGATGCTCGCCATCCTACGGATGAGCAAGGGGTTGTACAGTGCGGAAATTCAGCATGTGTTAAAGGTCAATTGGGGGCAATTAAAGAGCACTTGGCAAGAGGTGGGACTTCTTCTACAGAGGCTTTAAATACAGACTTAAGAAATAACTTTTTTACACACCATGCAGAAGAAGCACAAGCCGCAATGGAAGCTTCTCGTGAGATTGGTTACGAAAAACATAAAGTACGTTACGACGAAAGTTTTGGAGACCATAGTCAACCAAACCATACCGCAGAGCAGTGCCCTTGGAGACATCCTGAAACTGGGGAGCCATTGGATTTAGTAAACTCTTACGGCGATAAATACCAATGTAATGTACATATGGGTGATCCCCACCCACAGACTGGTAAGCCAATGGCTAGTGACTATAGCGAAATCCCTCTTGCCCTTACGTACACTCAAACTTCCACAGATGAGCACGGTAACAAGCTAAGAAACCTTGTAACTATTCATCGCCCCGGTCATAAAGAGTTTTTGGATAACCCTGCGTGGTCAGGACCAGGACAGCTAGAAGACCGCTACAACCTTATGGACATGCTCACTGAACATGCTAAGACTATGGGTGAGCGGGCTAAGTACATTACTGGTGGTTACGGGTTGACACATTCGCGACTAAAAAAGGCTGTTCAAGCGGTTCTTGGTAATCGTCGTGGTTTTGAAAGAGAAACTGTAAATCGCCAAAAAACCTTAACTGAAGAGGTTCCATCACATACTGGAGGCATTCGTAACATTACAAAACGCGATAAAGACGGAAACCCAATTAAAATTGATAACCCGCAGCTAGACGTCGTTGCGTCGGGCGCTGTTAGCTACCGTGCTCCTGGTGATGAGTTTGGTGACATATTTGCGGACTCTAGTACTGGTGGTACGGCACAACAAGAAAGAGACTACATCTCTGCTCTAGTTGATGCTGGCATGCGTCATTTTAAGGGACAAAAAAATAAAAGCCAGGAGATTGAAGATATTCTGACTCATAGTCGTCGTCCTGAAAGTCGCTTAGGAAAAATGGCTTCGCGTCTTGCCACCGCTGCAGATACCTGGAAAACAGGTGCAGAGGCTGTAATTAAGGCTCATTTGAACCGTTCTGGTGTACAGGCAGCAAATGCTTCCCTGGCTCAGTTTGAACGCTCAGGCAACGCTGACCAAAAACTTACTGGTCTTTCAGACACTGGGTTTGATGCTGAAACTCGTGAAAGACCAGAGGAAACTATTGCAGAGCGTGCACAGGGTAGAATTTCAGAAGAACTTGCTTCTCAAGCTGATCAAATTGCTCAGCATGCTGGGACAGTTACCGGTAAGAATATTAGAGTAGTAATTCCTCCAGCTGTTTCGGGCGGTAACCGTGGTTCAGGTGTTCCAGGATCTATGCCTATTGAAGAGCCTCGTCGTATCCCTTCAGAGGTAGAAGAAGAGCCAGAAGCTCCTATGAGTGAGTACACAACTACTAGTGCCCCAAGAGGTCCTGCTCCTACTGTTAAGACTCCAGAAGAGACTGAAGCAGATATAGCGGCGTACAAAAAGCAAAAAGCTGCGCAACGCAAGGCCGCTAAGAATACCCCACCTGCAACTGAGGACTAACCAATGTCTAGAAGTTATAAAGACTTTTATGACGAAGCGTATGAAAAACCCATAAAAAGTAGAAAAAATTTACGCCATAACGGCAGAGAAGCTTTTGACTACTTTTCTGATAACGAACCTGAACAAAACGACTATGAAGACAAAGCCACTGAAAAATCAAGTGTGTTTACGTATCGCAGCGTAGGCCGTGGTGTACAGGGAGAATCGAGCAACTAATGGCAAACAAAAAGCATGGCACAGAATCTTATATTTTGGGTCCTTACAAGGGCTCAGCTGCTAATGGAGGACGCCCTATCTATGTTAAGAAATACAAAGGCAAAGACGGAAAATGGCACACAACTTCAATTACCAAAGCTCGCCATGAATACGAAGAAAAACATGGTAAAGTAGCAAAAGGTAAAGAGGTTGATCACAAAGATAACAATAAGAAAAACGATTCTAAAAGTAATCTAAGAGTGATCTCTAAGAGCGACAACGTCGCTAAAGAAAACAAACGACGAGCACATAAGAAGTAGGTACAAATGAAAGAAAAAGTTTTAAAGTTTTTAGCTAAAAATCCTTTGGGCACTGCTGTTAAGGTGGGTGTTGGTGCCGGGCTAGCATACGTAGTAGAGAACATCTCATCGTTTAACTTAGCCCCCGCAGTTTCTGTAGCAATCATTGCTTTAGTAACTATGTCTATTAACTGGCTAAATCCGCATGACCCACGCTACGGTAAAGGTGTAGGAGAATAATCATGGCTGAATCACCTGCATGGCAGCGTAAAGAAGGTAAGAACCCTAAGGGTGGACTAAACGCCAAGGGACGCGCTTCAGCAAAGGCTGAAGGCCACAACCTTAAAGCACCTGTAAAGTCTGGAGATAACCCGCGTAGAGCCTCTTTCTTGGCTCGTATGGGTGGTGCACCAGGACCTGAGCATAAGCCAAATGGCGAACCAACACGTTTGCTGCTGTCTTTGAACGCATGGGGTGCTTCTAGCAAGGCTGATGCTAAGAAGAAGGCAGCCGCTATTTCTAAGCGTAACAAGGGTAAGAAGACGACAAAGCATAGTAGTAAGTAATGAGCGACCTACCAAAGGAACTTAGTGAACTACTAGGTGACGTAACCGTTTTTTATTTCCGTGTACACGGGTACCATTGGAACGTTGAGGGTGAGGATTTTGCCCAATACCACGAATTATTTGAAAATATCTACGAAGACGTATATAGTAGTATTGATCCAATTGCAGAAAATATTCGTAAGTTAGACGAGTATGCTCCGTTTAAATTAGATACACTCATAAAGTTGGCCTCGTTGAAAGATAGCAAGGTCCCAACCAAACCAGTAGCCATGGCAAAAGATTTGCTAACGGCTAACGGTGAGGTACTAGAAAAACTAAAAAACGTTTTTCACACCGCAAATGATGCTGACGAGCAAGGGATTGCTAATTTCATTGCGGAACGGATTGACATGCATCAAAAATGGGCATGGCAATTGAAGGCCAGCACTAAATAACCCTCTAGAGAAAAAGGTAATATTCAATGTCAGAGAATTTTGACGCCGGCGCGTTTGTCGTAGCCGGAACTAAGTCCAGCACAGTTTCTGCTGGTGTAACAACTCTTCTCGCTGTTACCCCTTGTGAACTTGATGTTTCAAGCATCCAGGTTTATGCAGGTACGGTGGGAACCTCACCATCAACGTTTAACATTTTGGTTACGCCTCCAACTACACCTCCTGTTTACGCACGTACGTACAACTACAACTACGCAACTGCTAAGAACTACCAGATTGCATCCGTAACTAACGATGCAACCTATGCTAGCTCTGCTTACAGCAGCACTACCTTGACCTTTACAACAACTGGTGCACATAACTTGTCTGCTAATGACGTTGTAACGATCAATGGCCTTTCATTTGCTCCTTACAACTTGAAGGATGCAACTGTAGCTTCTGTTAATCAGTCTGCAGGTACTTTTACAATTAAGTACCCAGAAAAGGTAGCAACTGCTACTCACCTTTCAGGCGCTATCCCAGGCGCATACGCTAACTTCTCACAGTCCGGATCAGTGGCTACATACAACAGCTCAACTGTTCCTCACGGTTTGAAGACTGGCGATAAGGTTACGATCTCTAACCTTACTACTGCAACTGGTTACCATGTGACTAGCGCTGTAATTACTGTAGTAAATGCTTTCAGCTTTACTTACGCAGTTAGCTCTAGTGGTACTTTCAGTGGTTCAGGTAACGCAATTATTGTTCCAACAATTGTTGCTTCAACAAGCCCTAATGCTACTCAGCCAGTAGTTACTAAGGGTCAGGTAGTTGACGCTGTTCAGCTTGTAACCGATACAACTGATTACAACAAGGCTGCTGATTACACCAAGACTACAGCATACTACGCCTACGTTTCAGATCAGATTCTTCCTACAAGCACTCGCGGTATTAACTTCCCTGCTGCTACAAACCTTGGCAATGCCGATGGTCGTATTGCAGGCAAGATTACTACGGGTTCAAAGGTTGAACTTGAAATTCTTGTTGCTGGCGGTTCACTTGCTGATCTTGATTACGCAGTAGAGTTCAAGAAGAAGTAATCTCGCTTAACCCCCAGGAGCCCTGCCCGAGCTGTTATAATCAGCTTGGGTAGGGCTTCCTACATAAACAAAAAGGTAACTATTATGATTAAATGCGATAACTGTGTAGCAGAGGCTGAATACATCTCAGCACCTGAGTTTGCTTCAACAGCCTACTTTTGTAGTTCATGCATCCCATGGTCGTTAATTAACGATTATCGTGCAGGATTATTGCCTCGCGTTCAGCAGCCTACAGTAGCCGTAGAAGCTCCTGTAGTTGATCCTGAGCCTGTTGTAGAAAAAACTCCTGTGGAAGTGCCAGCACCTTATAAGAAGAAGAAGGTAGCGGAAGAGTCAACAGACCCAGGCGCTGCAGATGTCTCGGATAACTAGAGTACAGACAAAGCAGGGGCACCCTGTACCCACAACCGCTGGCGGCGCCAGAGGTCCGTTTCCTCCTGAGCTTTACCGTTCACTACCTGTAGTAGAGAATTATGAGCAAAGGAGTGGAAACGGGGGTCCGGAAGTCCCTGTTGAGGGAACAGCACAGAATAACTTTAGGCCTTATAAATGGTTTAAATGCAGAAACTGCCAAGCGTTAGTGCATGAACCTAATCTACCGGACCATAATTGCGTCACTTCAGAGAAAGAATCTTTAGAAGAGGAAGACTAGCATGTCTAATAAAGACCCGGAAGATACGCAAGAAACCCCTGTATATATACACGAAAACTTGTGGACTGCTCAAATGGTAGGAAAAGATTTTTTCTTCCACCACGACACCATACATATTTTATACGATGTTAATCCTATGGAACGAGTAGACTTTACACTATCCGATACTTTTTAAGGGGTTTAAATGACAGACATGACAGACCCTAATGCAGCGTTCTATGAGCTTTATGGTGGGCGTACTAATGCACTAAGAAATGTATTTGGTGACCCTGGTCAAGTACACCCAAACACCCCTAACATTTATCTTAACAACCCTAAGCAACAATCAACTTTGTTTGGGTATAACCCTGAAATTAACAAAATTCAAGAAGAGTACGGATTTGATTTTGCAGGCGTTATGGACGTTGAGGACAAAGCTGCTGCTGCAGAAGCCCAAGACATTTGGATGTCTAATGAGGTGTGGGAAAACTTCTTAAGAGCCCCAGGCGGTAAACGACAAGCTCGTGGATTTGAGTATGGCAACAATGCGCGTACGGTTATTAACCCAGAAAGACGTGTTAAAGACCCTATAACTGGTAAATTTACAATTATTGGTGGTGCTTTTAACGTAGAAACTGGTGAGTCAGTATCTACCGGGCCTGTCTCATTTAACAAAGATCGTGAAGAAGACATTGAAATTCCTACATCAACTGAGAACCCAGAGCGTCCACGTACAGTAGCTGCAGCATTTGACAACCAACGCTCAATTATCACCTTGGTATTTAGAGACGGAACTATTTACAACTACTACAACTGCACTCAAAAAATGTGGGATGACTTTAAGGGAAACAGCAGCAAGTGGGAGTACATACGTGACACGCTGGATAAGCAGCCTCGTGGTATTGCAAACATGGAAAACATCCCAGAAGAGCTTAGAATTATTGCGTATGGTCGTGCTAGAGGCGAGCAAGTGCGAAAAGCAAAAGCAGGTGGGTGGCAACCTCGCACTCGTGTAAGATATTTTGGTATGTCACAAGTTAAGGCCAGTGGGGGAAATCCCAAAATGGTACGCGTACGGAGCAAAGGAAAATAATATGGCTACAGAGCCTAAAGAATTTCGTAACTTTTATTGGCATCCGCTTAAATACCCAAATAAACCTAAAGGTTTTTGGGAAAAAGCAGAGACACAGGAAATCGATGAACCTTTTCGTTCAGGCAGTGGCTGGTCTATTCGCCTACCTTTTACTTGTAAAGCTATGGTTATTGGAACCTGGAAGACTTCGTATAGTGAAAGTGAAGCGTTAACCTATGCTATTCGTGGTCGTTACGTAGAAGACGACGAATTAGATTGGGACGAAGTTCGTTTTGGTATTAGTGGGGCAAAAGATGATACTACGCAAAAAAAATAAACAAATTGAGCAAGAACAAACAAAGTTAGAAAAGCGAGTAGCTTCTTTAGAAACTCGTGACTTAGTAAAGTGGGTCGATCAAACTTTGTTTACTATTGGAAAAAATGTAGTTTCCTGGGAGCGCACCCTGCAGCCAGAGATGCTATCTGAGGCAGAATTAGGCGCAGAAGCGCTGCAAGCTGTTATCAAAGAGCTGGTTAAGCGGAGCGTATGATGAACCCGGAATTTAGTGAAGAAGAAGAAAATTTAGGTGAAAATTTTGAGGAACTGTATTTCCCAGATCCTCTAGAATACCTAAATAAAGAGGCTGAAGAAGAGCAAGAAGAGGACGACGGTTTAGATGAACTGTCAAGAGAGTTTGTTGTACAGCTAATTGATAAAATTATGCTGTTTATGACTGCTCTAGTTGGGCATGAACTTCACCCTTATCAAAAGCCTTTGGCAAGAAGAATTATTGAATCCGTTATTATTAACGACGGTGAAGAAGTTACTGCTCTTGCAGCACGTCAGTCAGGTAAGTCAGAGACTATTGCTAACACAGTAGCTGCTTTAATGGTTTTGCTACCAAGACTTGCCCAAATGTACCCAGAACTTCTTGGTAAGTTTGGCGATGGACTTTGGGTGGGCATGTTTGCCCCCGTACAGTCCCAGGCAGAAACTCTTTTCTCTCGTGTCGTAACCCGCTTAACTAGTGAGTCTGCAGTCGCAATATTGGGTGACTCAGAGATTGACGACAGCCTGAGTAAAGTTCCTGGCGTAACTAAGAACATTAAACTCAAAAACAGCGGCTCAACTGCAATGATGATGACAGCTAACCCAAGAGCTAAGATTGAGTCTAAGTCTTTTCACTTAATGATCATTGATGAGTGTCAAGAGGCAGATGACTTTGTAGTTGCTAAATCTATCTCTCCAATGGGCGCTTACTACAACGCTACGATGGTTAAGACCGGAACTCCTACAACTTCCAAGAACAACTTTTACAAAGCCATTCAGTCTAATAAAAGACGCCAAACTGGACGTAATTCCAAACAAAACCATTTTCAATGGGACTATCGCGATGTAGAGAAGTGCAACCCTAACTACGGCAAGTTCATCAAAAAAGAGATGCTACGTATTGGTGAAGACTCTGATGAGTTTCAAATGTCGTACAACTGTAAGTGGTTGCTTGAACGAGGGATGTTTGTTACTTCTAACGTCATGGATGACTTGGGAGACACCTCTCAAGAAATTGTTAAGAGTTGGTACCAGTCACCTGTAATTGTAGGTATTGACCCCGCACGTAAGATGGACAGCACTATTGTTACTGTGGTCTGGGTAGATTGGGATCGACCAGATGAGTTTGGTTATTATGACCACAGAATTCTAAATTGGCTTGAAATTCAAGGCGATGACTGGGAAGAGCAGTACTACCAGATTGTTAACTTCTTAGGAGCTTACGACGTACTTGCTATAGGAATCGACGCTAATGGTGTTGGTGATGCAGTGGCCGGGCGTCTTAAGGTGCTGATGCCACGCGCTGAGGTAGTACCTCTTACTTCTAGTCCATCAGAACAATCAAAACGTTTTAAGCATCTTCAGGCTCTTATTCAGCGACGGATGATTGCGTGGCCTGCTCATGCTAAAACTCGTCGTTTAAGAATTTGGAAACGTTTCTACCAACAAATGGTAGACGCCGAGGTACACTATAAGGGACCAAACTTTACTGTTTCTGCACCAGATGAAGCCCATGCTCACGATGATTTTGTGGATTCATTAGCTATTGCGGTGTCGATGACTAAGGAATTAGTCATGCCTACTGTTGAAGCAAGCGCAAACCCATTTTTTTAAGTTATGCGTTTACTCTGACATTTAAGCAATTTCATAGGAAACTCATAAGTGAGGATCCTCAATCCCTTTAGGAGAAAAATAACTATGGCAGCTAACATTGCTCCGGTACCTCAGTTCCCTGAGAAGACCCCGGTATCATATGAACGTAAGTTCAGCCCTGCACAGCCTGGACTTCGTGGTCCACTTCGTTTTGAAGAAGGTATTGCAACGGACACTGACGTTCCTAATGAATTCCAGAATGGCGCATCCCAGGGGTACATCACCCCTCCAGGTCGTCCAAACCACAACCAGAACGTATTTGAAAAGTACCCAGAAGAGACCATGGCAGAGCGTGCACACGTTGGCTCAGCTGCTTGGGTTGAATCTCCAAACTTTTTGAATAACTTCTCTGAAGGTGCTTTTGGCAATACTGCCGAACAGCGCTTTGAAGAAGATATCCGTTCCGGTGGTCACTACATGCGTATGAACCCTGCGACTGTAGTAGATTAATTCACAGTAGCGGCTCCCCAGCCTCATACCCCTTCTCTGGGGCTGGGTAGTCGTTGCGTAAGGAGTTTGATCATGATACCCGCTAGTCCTCAGTTACATGATTCAATATCTATGAATGAAAGAGCAGAACACCACGCAGGTATTCATATGAACTACGCTGCGGCCAAAGGCATAGGAAGCGAGTATGCTAGGATAGGTGGAACGTTCGTTAACTCAATAGAGGATTTAGATCCTAAAGCTAGAGAGTATGTAAGAAAAAAAGAAGCTAAAAAACGAGAAGAAAAAAAAGAAAAAGACCGCCAAGCACATGGCTTTGTTTAGAGGGCAATTATGAACTTAATTACGAAAGGACGTGAGGTATGAGCATTGATTTCTCACCACCGTCCTATAGGGCGGCCTCATCCGACCTTACTATCTCCATCTCCCCATTGGGACTTGTTGAGCTGGCGGATGAGGAGTTTGAAGTACACGGTCCAAGACTAAACCGGTACTCTCTAAACTGGGCCATGTACCTTGGCCATCACTGGAGTTACCGCCGTGAAATCGGTGAAACTCAGATGGTGTACAACTATTTTCGTGCATTTACTGATTATGTAGTTAACTTTACATTTAGCCGCGGTGTACAGTTCCGTAGCCCTAAGCAGACCGAAGCTATTGTTCCTGACCTACTCAAAAGAGTTTGGGAAGTAGACAACAATAAGCATGCTGTGCTTTGGGAAATGGGCCAGCAGGGCGGTGTATCAGGCGATTGCTTTGTTAAGGTCGCTTACGAAGAAGCTTGGCAAGACAGCACCGGTAAGTTCCATCCGGGGCGTGTAAGAATTCTTCCTTTGAACTCCTCATTTGCTTTTCCTGAGTTCCACCCACATGATCGTAACCGTCTTATTAGATTTAAGCTTAAGTACCGCTTCTGGGGCACATCGGTAGAAGGTACTCGTCAGGTGTACACATACACCGAAATTCTTACCGACGACATGATTGAAGAGTACATCAATGATGAATTGATTGATTCTCGTCCAAATCCACTGGGTCTTATTCCAGTGGTACACATTCCAAACGTACTCATTTCAGGATCTCCATGGGGGCTTTCAGATTGCCATGACATCATTGTTCTTAATCGAAATTATAATGAAGTTGCAACAGATGTGGCAGACATTATTAATTACCATGCGGCGCCGGTAACTGTTATTACTGGTGCTAAAGCATCTAATCTAGAGAAGGGCCCAAAGAAAGTATGGGGCGGTCTTCCTAAGGATGCTAAAGTATTCAACCTTGATGGTGGCGGATCAGGTTTGCAAGGCGCTATTGAATACCTAAAGATTGTTAAGATCTCTATGCACGAAATGGTTGGTGTTCCTGAATCGGCTCTTGGTCAGGTGCAGGCTGTATCTAACACTTCAGGCGTTGCCCTTTCTATTCAGTTCCAACCCTTGATGAACCGTTACCAGCAAAAAATTGTTATGTACGGTAAGGGCTTAGAGCAAATCAATAGCCTTGTAATTCGCACTCTGGCATTTAAAGAACCAGAGATGATGGAATGGAACCCTGACTTTAACGGCCCAATAAAGCAGGGTCAATACCCAATGTTGGATCCTAATGATCCGCTTACTTACCAAACGTTTGCGCATTTCCCACAACCATTGCCTCTTGACAAGCTAATTGTTCTTAGTGAAATTCAACAGATGATGTCTATGAACTTAGAGAGTCGTGAAGGTGCTCTACGCCGACTAGGTGAAGAATTTCCGAATGAGAAGCTGCAAGAGATCCGCACAGAGCTTATTGAAGATGCTAAGTCAGATGGTGCTCTTAGCATGCTTAAGAGTCAAATTAATGCGGCTATTGTTGGTCTAACAGGTATCTTGCCTGATGGTAGTGGTGAGCAGCAGATGGGTCCGGAAGGACAACCTATGGCTCCACAAATGACTCCACAAGCTGCTATGTTTGAACAACAGAGCATGGCTCAACTACAAACAGATTTGGTTACTAAAGCGTACGGAACAAAGATCCCTCAACGTAGAGGTCCTGACCCCGACGACCAGTAACCTACAACAAGTTTAGCGGGACATTAGATTAATCTTATGTTGAGCTATATACATAATAAAACCGCAGGTCTATCGTGCTACTAATTTGGAAAACGACCTAATTACTCAAAGGAATAATAACTATGGCTACACCAGATGTAGATGTAACTCAGCAGTTTGTTGATGCTACACAAGAATTTGTTTTAGTACCTGAGGTGTCAGAATCTTTGACACAGCAGCAGAAGACATACTCGGAAGAGGATCTTCACAAGGTGCGAGAACAAGAAAAATCAAAACTATATCCTCAAATTGAATCTCTTAAAGAAGAACTAAACTCTTTGAAGCAGGATCGTGAATCTCGTCTTGAAGAAGAGGCACGCTTGCGGGCAGAAGCTGAAGCTGAGTCTAAGCGTCGTGCTGAAGAAGATATGGATGTTCGCGAACTTCTAAACGCTAAAGAGCGTGAGTGGGCGGAACGTCTAGAGACAGAACGTCAAGAACGCGAAACTGCTTTCGCACTACTTGATCGTGAACGTCAGTTCAATGAGATTCAAAACTACCGGAATGCTCGTCTTGAAGAAGAGCGTGACAACATCATTCCGGAATTGCTTGATTTGATTTCTGGCAATACCGCAGAAGAAATTGAAGACAGTATTGCAGGACTTAAGGGGCGTTCATCACGTATCCTTGAATCGGCGCAGCAGGCAATGTCGTCAGCTCGTCGTGAAATGACGGGGAGTCGAATAACTTCTCCCCCGTCCGGACCCCTGGACACAAATTCGGAGCAACAAACGTTCACGGCAGAGCAAATTGCCGCCATGTCAGTGAGTGAGTACGCCAAATACCGTGGGAAGCTTCTTGGTCAAGCGGCTTCTGATCGCGGCAAGGGTCTATTCGGCTAGAAATAGCAATCATCTATCTATTATTCTCTTAAGGAGTAAACCACATGGCAGCGTCCATTACCGGAACCGGCAACCTAGCCGGTTCACCAACCGCATATTCTGGTGCTAACAGCCAGCTTACGCAGTCTATCCAGACAATCTGGTCAAAGGAAATCCTTTTCCAGTCAATGCCAATTCTTCGCTTCGAACAGTTTGCTGTTAAGAAGACCGAACTCGGTGTTGCACCTGGTCTCCAGATCAACTTCATGCGTTACAACAACCTCGGAAGTGCAGCAGCACTTGTTGAAGGTGTTCGCATGTCTACCGCAGCTTTGACAGCACAGCAGTTCTCAATCACTGTTGCTGAGCATGGCTACGCAATCGCAGTTTCAGAACTTCTTCTGAACGCTTCTTTCGATGACGTTATGGCTTCGGCTTCACGTCTTCTTGGTCGCAACATGGCTCTGTACCTTGATGGTCAGGCTCGTGACACCCTTATGGCAGCTTCTTCCGTAATCTACGGTGAAGATCGCACAGGTAACACAGCAGTTAATGCTTGGTACGCTGACGGTACAACTGCATCTTCACGTGCAGGCCTTACTGGCTCTAGCTACCTTTCGACACACACCATCAAGGATGCTGTCGAAACACTCGCAACCAAGAACATTCCGAGACTAGGCGAAACCTACGTTGCGTTCGTTCATCCTCACCAGAGCCGTCGTCTTCGCGACAATCCTGAGTTCATTGAAGTAACGAAGTACGCTGCCCCAGGTAACTTCATGCTTGGTGAAATCGGTCGTTTGTACGACACGGTCTTCATTGAGACAACTCAGGTACAGAAGGTACCTAATGGTGCTGGCGCTGGCTACACAGCAGATTCATCTGTAAACAACGTTGTTTACCCAACTGGCGGTGGCTACACCACTCCAGTAACCAAGCAGGGTAACGGTTCACAGGATCGCTACTCAGCAATCTTCATTGGTGACAACGCCTTTGGTCACGCTATCTCATTGCCAGTTGAACTGCGCGATGGTGGTATTCTTGACTTTGGTCGTGAGCATGCTTTGGCATGGTACTCAATCTACGGTCTAGGCCTGATCACTGATCAGTCTGTAGTTATCGCAGAAACCAACTAAGCTATACCCCTTTTAGTGGGGGAGTGCGTTTGAAGGCCTCCCCCACTATTTCTACAATAAATATCGAGCTATTCATTAGGAGAATATATTATGGCTGTAAAAGCTAAAGCAGGTGACGTCACCGGACGTCAGCGCGAAGAACTAATTAAAGACCAGGCCGCCGAGCTTGCTCGTCGTGCAGACGAAGTAACTATGGCAACTGTTGATAAAGCAGCACGCCTAGAGACTGAGGTACTAGACCTCTCAACAAAGCCAGATCAGCCAACACTCATTGATGAGGTTGAAGATTTGGGTGTTGACCTAGCGGACAATACAACTATCATTCGTGTCGCAGAAGACATGGACATGGTAACTATTGGCTCTGGAAATCACTATAGTTTTAAAGCCGGGCAAAAGTACAAGGTACCTGCTAACGTGGCAGCACACCTTCAGGAAAAGGGATACCTCTACGAGCGTCTCTAACCCAGGCTTTTAATAAGCTGCTCGCATCCACGACCGCCCTCCCGTGGGTGCGAGCTTCTTTTATATAGATAATTATTCAATTTAAATAGATAATGTATCTAGTAGCTAACAAAGGAATGTAAATGGCAACTACCACAGATCTAGCAAGTCGTTTAAGAAGTGAACTTGGTGATGTTGGCAAAACCTTTGTACAAACGTTAACTGGAGACGGCACAACTAAAAGATTTAATCTTGACTATTACCCAGTATTGGGAAGCAGCATAACTATCTTAGTAGGGGGCGCTAATGTCTCCTCTTCTTCTACGGTAGAAGAAACCCCAGGCGTTATTACCCTATCTTCTGCCCCCGCAGTGGGCGCAGTCATTACTGTAGCCGGTACTTACTACCGCTACTTTACAGATGCAGAAATTACTAACTACGTTAATATCGCGTTTCTACAGCATGCTGGAACAGAAACTAATGCTTACGGTTCCAGAATTGTGCTTTCTAATCTGCCGGCAGTTGAAGAGTACCCCATAATCTTGCTAGCAGCCACTCTGGCTTTGTTTACGTTGGCAACTGATGCTGCGTATGACATTGACATTCAAGCCCCTGACGGAGTGTCTATCCCCCGTGCTGAGCGTTACCGCCAGCTTATGGAGATTATTCAGACCCGTAAAGAGCAGTACCGTGAGCTTTGCAACCTTCTTAACATTGGTTTGCACCGAATTGAGGTTGCTACCTTACGCCGCAACTCTACTCGTACAAACCGTTACGTACCTGTATACAAGCCTCAAGAACTTGACGATGGCAGCCGTCCACAGCGCCTACACGTACCTATACCTAACTACATGGATCAGACACCGGATACTATTCCTACTTATGACATTAATATTTACAGAGGCGACTCATTTGAAGTTGATTTGGATTTCCCATTCAGTTTGGCAGATTACGCTTTCTTAGCTCAAATCCGAGCCTACTCAGGTGCCGTTCTTCAATTAGCAAACTTTACAGTTACTATAACTAGCATTGCTAATGGAACTGCCACTCTTACTTTGACCTCAGATCAGACTACAGAGCTTCCTGCGCGTGCTATGTGGGATGTACAGATAATTAAGCAAGCTACAAGACCTCTTATTACAACTGCTGCTACGGCCGTTAAACCAGGATACAAGGGTACCGTAGCTAAGGCCGGGTACGTTACTTACACTACTGCCTCTGCCCATGGTTTTGTAACTGGCGAAAAAGTTACAATTGCTAATGTGGCGGTGCTTGATAGCAATGGTGTTAAGACTCTTAAGAATGCTTATAATAATGAGTTTGTTATTACAGTATTTAATACCAATAGCTTCTATGTAGAAAATACTTATACCGCTACCCCTGTAGACACTGATGGTTACAGCATTACTGACCCAGATACTGGGGTTGTTCTATCGACAGTAGGCGCTGCTACTGCTACGTACACTGACCCAGATTACACAAAGACCTACGTACGGGGCGCGGTAATTGTTCAAGAACAAATCTCTAATTACAATAATGATCCCTACGCTCCAGGATGGCAAGGATGACAGACATAATTAATGTTTCTTCGGGTAGCCCTGAAATAGTAGTAGTTGGCGTTGGCCAAGGCGGGGCAGTAGGACCTGCTGGGCCTGTAGGGCAAACTGGAAATACCGGTCCCACTGGTCTTGTTGGGGTTGCCTTCCAAGGTAGCGCACCAAGTATTACTCAGTTGTGGGCTGACACGTCTACAGTATCGGCACAGGTCGGAGTGTTTGACGGTGGAACACCTTCAACGCAGTTAACGTCTATTCGTATGCGTCGTGGCACAACTGAACAGTGGGCTAGCAACCCAATTTTGGATGCCGGAGAGTTTGGTTACAATTCATCACTTAATCAGTTTAAGATTGGTGATGGCGTTAAGACTTGGTCATTGTTGCCATATGTAACAGCCGAAGCAAACTTGAACAATGTGAGAGTGACTGGAGAGACTTTTACAATGACTGGCGTGACTGTTGTAAATGGAACTATTGATGGGGGCCAAGCATGACCGCTCTGAAGTATTGGGATGCCACCGCCAACAACAACAATGGCGCATGGGTGTCGATGACACTCACCCAGCAAAACAATGTGAAGGTGTCTGCATCTGAGCCTCAAGACAAGTCTCAGCTGTGGGCCGACCCGAATGATGTGACTTACATCAACGCTATTGACGGAGGTTCAGCATGAGTGCTTTGAAGTTCTGGGATCAGTCTGCGAACAGTGGCGCTGGCGCTTGGAAGTATTTGGCGCAAGGTGTCAAGGGTGACACTGGCAACACGGGCATTGTTGCCCAGTCGACTGAACCAGATAAAGGCGTGTTGTGGCTTGATACGTCTGTGGTAGGTAGTTCGGGCAGCGTCCCTGTCAAAGGCACAACCAACCAGGTGCTAGCGAAGGCATCTAATGCGGACTATGACACACAGTGGGTTTCGGCAGGTTCAGGTACTGTCACTAGTGTTGCGGTCACCGCACCTCTTACGGGTGGTCCAGTTACAACGTCAGGCACTATTGGTATTGCTGATGCTTCTACTACAGATAAGGGTGCAGTTCAACTTAACGACACGGTTGGATCAACCAGCATCACACAAGCCGCCACAGCCAATAGTGTTAGGACTGCGTATGAGGCAGCAACTACAGCAAATACTTTAGCCAATAATGCACAAAGCACAGCAGATGGCAAGGTAGCTTCAGTAACTGCAGCTGATGCAACAATTACTATTGGTGGTGTAGATTCTCTCAATCCTACTATCGCGGTGGGTACTGTCCCTGCTGCTTCGGTTTCTGGCCTTGCCACATCAGCAACAACTGACACCACTAATGCCTCAAACATTACTTCTGGAACTTTGCCTAATGCACGTCTAGTATCTGTTCCTGATTCTGCTCTTGCTACTATCTCTACCGCAGGTAAAGTTTCTAACTCTGCCACTACTGCAACTAATGCTAATACTGCATCTGCCATTGTTGCCCGTGATGCTTCAGGTAACTTTACTGCCGGCACTATTAGTGCTGCTTTGACAGGCAACGTGACAGGCAACGTGACAGGTAACGTGACAGGTAGCGTTTCTGGATCGTCAGGTAGCACTACGGGTAATGCTGCGACTGCGACAACACTTCAAACTTCGCGAAACATTAACGGGCAACCTTTTAACGGTTCGGCAGACATTACTGTGACTGCAACTCCTACTGCTGGAACAGTTGTTGATGCAAGCATTACTTCAAGTGGTTTGAGTGCCTCAAAGATTACTGGCACGGCGTACACAATGACTAATCGTACTAATGATCAGTATCAACCATCTACTGGTCTTGACATTATGTCTCGTATGTTAGCAACTGGTACACGTAGCTTAACCAACGGAACTGTTTGGCTAACTACTTTTGTACCAGCGGTATCTACAACTATTAGTAAAATATCTACCACATGTTACACGGGTACAACAGATAGTGGTGGTACATTTATTCGACGTATGGGTTTGTTTACGGTCGATAATACGGTACCAACAGCACCTACTGTAACTTTGGTTGCTCGTACTGCAGGTAATGATGCCACGTTGTGGGCTACATCTTTTACCACTTACACAAGAGCGCTGGATACTACTGGCAGTTTCCCCTCAACATACACGCTAAACGCTGGCACTACATACGCTATTGGGGTTATTGGATATAACACGGGTGGTACTTATACTGCGCCTTTAATAGTAGGGGGTCCAGGACTTGCCGTAATACATTCTGTTGCTCCAGTTATTTATTGTCAGGTTACTAGCCAATCTGATTTACCTACTGCTGCTAATACTGCCGTAATTCTTACAAATGGCTCTGGACCTTACGCAAGGTTGACGTAATGAAGGGTTTCACATGTCACAGTTAAAAATTTGGGATGCAACTGCAAACAATAACCAAGGTGCTTGGGTTCCTGCTGTTATTGGTGCAATCGGTCAGACTGGTCCTAAGGGCGATGCTGGTCAGGGTGTTCCTGCTGGCGGAACTAACGGGCAGGTTCTTACAAAAGTTGGAAGTGGTTCAGGTACTGACTATCAGACCGAATGGAGAGCAAGCACTGGAGGTGGTTCAAGTGTTTCAACTAAGTTTAATGATTTCTTAGCTAGTACTAATGGGCCAATTAATGCATTTCCTAAGTTTGACACTACATTAGCTAGTATCTCTTACTCAGCAAGCCCAGCTATATCAGGTGCAACTGTTGTTGCATGTACTAGCGATAACTTTACTTATCGTGGGTTGATTAAAAATCCTATCACTATTAGTGGCACAACCTATTACAGAAACTCTATATCTGGACAAGATTCAGCCAGACCATATGAACTTCTTTCATTCAATGTTTTTTGGGTTGAGTTTGACCATTATGGTACTCAATTTGATATACGTTATGCCAGCACTATTTCTACACAATACTCACAAATTTGGGTATGGGTTGACGGCGTTCCTATAACGGAAAAACCCGTGTATAGTGGCCCATCAGTAGGCGCTATGCGTTACCAAACTGTTACTTTGGCTGGGTCAACTGCAAAGCAGCGTCGTATTCGTGTCATGATAGGTGCCTCAGATTTTGCGGGTATCGGTTTAGCTAATAGCACTGACACTATTTTTCCTGTTGAACAAAAGTTGTTAAAAGTAGTTTTTTATGATGGTTCCTGGTTCCAAGGTGGTTCAGGTCTTAGTGACGCATATACTACTGGAGGAACACTTTCCGCCACATATAATTCCAATGTAGTTAGTATTGCAATTTCTAGTGGCACACAACTTGTTAATCAAGGTGACACTATCAATGTCACAGGTCTTACATACGCCAATGCAACAGGTTCTACTACAAACCCATTTACAGTGACATCTGTTAAAAATGCTACAACACTTACTTTTGCAGCCCCTACTGGAACAACTGGGGTTTCAGGTATTCCAGTCGTTACAGTTTCTGGAGCAAAGGCATATCTTAATGAACAACTGTCTGTTCAATTGGGAGAAATGATGAACGTAGATTATTACGTTAATGCTCTTGGTGGCACTGGGTATGTCAATGGAAGCAACTTAGACCCAATTTTAGGGTATGTGGTTGCCCCATTAGTACCACCAGACATTACTGAAAATCCTAATTGGTGCGACCCTGGACGTTTAGCCGCAGTTAAAGCTTTTAATCCAGATCTTGTTATATTCTGTGGAACAACTAATGATGATTATTTTACTGATAGTTCCTACCAGTTAGGTAACCATGCAAAATATGCCTACGATTATATTAAAACTAATCTGCCAAATGCAAGAGTTATTGTGTTTACCCGTCAATCAAATGGAACACCAACAGAGTCTGTTGGTACTGCGGGTAAACCACAGTATACAGCTAACGCTACTACTGTTAGGAATGCGGCAACTGAGCGGTTAACTACTAATGGCGGAAATGTTATTGGCATAGTAAATCCTTTTCTTGAAGGTTGGGTAAATGGGCTCGCTCCTACAGTGGCTAGCGGTTCAATAGCTGCTAGCCCAGGTTCAGGTAATGCCTCAATATTTATTGCTACAGATGCACATCCAAACCCTACTGGCAATCATTATTATGCAAATAGAATGTTTAATAGGATTGTAGACATTATCAAAGACTATACAAGGAGCTAATAATGGCACGTATTACACAAATTCAAGTGCGCAGAAGCGTCTCAGGGCCTAGCACTGTTACCGGTACTTGGGCACAAGTTAACCCGATTCTTGCAGCTGGTGAGATTGGTTATGAAACTGACACGGGCAAGTTTAAAATTGGTGACGGAAGCACTCTTTGGAACGCGCTTGGTTATTCAACTGACGTAGCTAAACTAAATGGCACTGTTCCTGTTCTTAAGGGCGGCACTGGCAAAACTACTTTTGGTGCTACGGCTGGCGTGCTAAAGACTAATGGTTCTGACGTGTTGTCTGCTTCACTTGTTGCAGACGCTGACCTTGCTGGATCAATTGACCCTAAAAAAATTGTTGGCACTGCGTCCACGTTGGCTCAAGTTCGTGCAAGAAACTATCAAGGATCTAATACTCTTGATGTTCCTCCACGTCAGTTTTGCACAGGAACCTCTGCTATTGTTTCTGGTTCTTTGCGTGGCTATTTGTTTACTCCAGATTCAGACATTATTGTTAACAAAATTTACAATTATGTTGGAACAGCAAGGATTGATACCGCAACAAATAGTAATAACGCAGTAGTTTCTAACACTTCAAACACTATTACGTTTACAAATGGAACGTGGAGTCCAACACTTACACCTGCTGTTGGCGCTACTGTTATTGCATCTGGCGTTGGAACTGGCGCAAAAATTACTGCATACAACTCTGCAACTTTTACAATTACTGTAGATACTACAATTACGGGAAATGTGCCAACTACTTTAGGTGCAGTTCAATTGGGTAACGCAACTAATGTTCAAGCTAAAGCTGCTTTGTTTACTGTAAGTGGCAATATGTATACCCCTATTGCTGTGTCAGCATGGCAAACAAACCCTTTTGCAACTGCGTCATCATTGTATTCATTTGACATTTCATCAACACCAGTCACACTTGCTGCTGGAACAACATATGCTGTGGCTATGCTTGCTAGTTGGACTGGAACACCTGCTATTACTCCAACACACGCTATTCAAAACCTTGCAGGAGCTAACTTTGCTGGCTACGCCACAGGTCCTGCAATGACATTTGCATATACAACATCTGATGTTGTCATTACCACTCCTGCTACTACTATAACAACTTCTACTGGTAATAACACCCCTCAATTTATGAGGTTGTCAACATGAGTTGCCGTACTGGATGCCCTACTCAAGACTGTGACTCTTATGCTGACTGCTGTAAAAGCATCAGTATTGATCGTACAAGCCTTCAAGTTAGAGGCTGAAAATTAAGCCCAAATCGGGTACCGTTTAGTTAGACTATTAAGGAAAGGCCCTATTCATGGCTACATCATATAAAATTTTAGGCCAAAAAGTAATTGCTACCACCAATACAGGGCTAGTCCTTTATGTAGCAACACCAGCTAGCTTAACTTGTCAGACTATTGTTTCTACTATTACAGTATGTAACACTAACAGTACTACATCTACTTACTCAATTGCTGTAAAGCAATTAGACGCAGCTACTAACCCAGTAGATCTTTTGCCATCTCTCACTAATGAGAGTTACGTAGTGTATAGCGCGTCAATTGCTCCTAATGAAACTGTTTCCTACACCCTAGGACTGACTCTAGACAAGTTTGACAAAATAGTTGTAAATGGAACGGCAGGAGTATCCTTTAACGCGTATGGTTCGGAGACCCAAGCATGAGCGTAAAATCTAATGGCGATAGCTCTAAGCCAGATATTTTTTCTGGATCGGTAGTTTTTCCTTCAACAGCTTCCTGGCCAACTGGAGGAAGTGCAAACTTTTACACCTATACGGGCGTTGGAGGCACTCTTTACAGAAGTTGTTCAGTAGTCTTTGTATCCACAGGAACTTACGTTTTTAAAAATTACCCAATTATTACTGCAACGATTAGTAATGGTGATTCGGCAACTTTTAGGCTAATTCCAAGAATAGCTAATGTTGGTAAAGACGGATTTGTACTCTATGTATATAACTCAGGAACTTCTGGGGTTGAACTAGCCAACCCACTAACTGTCAACTGGGTAGCTAGAGAAGCAACTATTGGTAAATCTGCCGAAGCTCCAAATCCAAACCAATGAAAGCTAGCAGCCCAGGCGGTAGATTTAGTATCCCTTTTGAGCGTCGTTCAATACTCTCAGGGATTACTCAAGATCTACGCATACCCGTAGGCCAGACAGTAAATTGGTGGAGATGGGACGCTACCGCTACTGGAGTAGACGATGTATATGATGTTGGCTCTCTAGGGACTGGTCGTGTATGGAAAACCGGATTTAATGTTCCTGCTGTAAATGCTGTCGTCTTTCAGGGCGTTACCCTTCAGGATGAGCGTGGGTTCTACAACACTGATGTTCTTAGAATTACTCTTAATATGGAAGATGTAGAGCGCCTACTTCCCACTCTCCCTACATCCCCAGATGATTTCCTAAGAGATCGAATTGTCTACCGCAACGAGGTTTTTAGGCCTACACACTTCTTCCCACGTGGTTTAATTAAGGGTAAATACACGTTGTTTACGTTGGACGCTTCTCAGGTCAACCCAGAAGAAATGGTCAACGACGATCAATTTACAGCATATTCAAACTAAAGGAAAAGGTAATAAATAATGGCTCTTGACCATATCCCAGTACAGCCCGCTTCTGGTAAAAGTGTACTATTCACTGTTCCAAAGGGTACTCCACAGTGCCAAGTTACCATCCAAAATAGAAGTGCAACCATTGATATTGCTATTGGTGACGACACTATTGGTGCAGTGACTGGCGCTAACGCTGGTATTAAGATAGCGGCTGGTGGACAACTTCAGTTATTCTTAAACAGTGAAGATATTGTGTATGCTTACTCAGGTTCTGCATTTACTACAGAATATGTAGTTGTTTTGTTTTCATACGTACCCACGTGGGATGGGCGTAAATAACAGGTATGAAGCCTAAAAGTTCTCAGATTCGCATAGACGGTCAGACCCATAGAGTATATAAAAAAGGTTCTGACATATATGTGGATCATGTTGAAAAGCATGGTGGAGACTGGGATGTAATAAACTTGACTGATAAGTCAGGAGCAAAAACGATTTTACAGGGTGTAAAAGCGGTAAAAGATTGGCACGAGGAGCATTAAATGTGTGCAACATGTGGCTGTGGAGCCCCAAAAAACAAGCACGGCGAAAAGACCCTAGCGGCTGCTAACAAGAAGTTCGCTAAGAAAACTACTACAAAGAAAGCTGGTAAGAAGTAATGTGTAAAAAGTGTAAAAAAGCTAAGTGCGTATGCAAGAACAGCAAGTGCACAAATTGTGGAAAAGCCAGTTGCTCTTGCAGCAAGAAGGCTCCAGCTAAGAAGGCAGTAGCCAAGAAGGCTCCAGCTAAAAAGAAATAAGTTAAGCAGGATTATTTAATAGTTTGGCAGTACATTCATAGTGACGCCGGATTTATCCGGAACCTGCTGAAGTACTGCCCCTCAAGAAGAGGATTTTGCGATGTTAAATCTAGCCGAGCGCTTAGCTCGTATGGAAAGTGATGCCGACCGCCGAGAGTTTCTCGTTGGTTTGCGAGGCACTGACCGAGTAAATCTTTTGTCTTTAGCAGCAGGTTGGGTTGGTACGTCCTTGCTGTTAAAGGCGATAAAAAAGTGACTGACATTCCAAAATTAGCAGCTAATTTTAAAGCTACAGGTGACTGGTCAGAAAGAAAATTGACCGCTAGACTTCGACGCCATGCCTATGAAAGTGGCTGGCCAGTAGAACTAGGGCACGCTTTAGAGGTAAAGCATAATGACAGTGGCGATTTTAACATTCAGTACCCTGAACACTTAGAAGGTCAGATTCTTGGCATTGAGTACGGAAACCAAGAGGTAGTTCAAAATCCTGCCATGCTAAGAGTAAGTAATCGCTCTGACGATATATTTGATGAGCACTTATCTCGTATCTCCACCGCACTGAGTGAGGTGAAGTATATCTAATGCCATTTTTACTTAGTGAAGATAAAGCTTTAAAAACACTTTTAAAAAGCAGAGTTGCAGTAACAGACTCTAAGAATAACCTACGTACTGTAGGTGTATGGTTTGGTCAACCAGATGTTGAAATCCGCGACCAGTCTTACCCATACATGACTATTGAGTTATCTGACATTTCTCACGCTAAAGATCGTCAGCACAGCGGAGTTACAGAACTTAACTACATCCCTGAAGCAAAAGACCTTAATGGAAATATACTTACAGCGTCTGCTAAAAGATGGACTGAGAGCCCTACTCCAGTAAATCTTGACTACCAAATTGTTTCTTACTGCCGTCAGCCATTGCATGATCGCCAGATCTTGTCAACAGTGCTAACGGACCTATTGCCGTTTAGATTCGGCATGCTAGAGATTCCAGAAGACAATACTGCCCGCAGAATTGAACTTCTTGGATACGCCAAAAGAGATACGACTGAGCAAGGGAAAAGGCTGTTTGTTAATGTCTTTTCCATTAGAGTTAATGCTGAGCTCTTTAGTACTGGAATTGTTCAGGAACTAAACTCTATTGGCAATATTAAATATTCGAGTGAAAATTTATAGCAGCAGCAATGTTGTACCGCGCATAATTCCTAAACCTAAGATTAAAACACAACTATTAACTTAAGGAGTTAAAATGGCTTCATTAGGCCGTCCTGGTGTATACATCCAGGAAACAACTGTGCAGCAGACGACCCCGTTAACGGCTCGTACTGATGCAATTGCTGCTTTCGTAGGCAGTACTGCAAGAGGACCACTTACCCCAGGTATTGTTTCTTCTTGGTCAGACTTTGTAAAAGCATACGGTGGCTTGGATTACAACTACCCAACAACTGTTGCTGCTTACATGTTCTTTTCAAATGGTGGTCGTGACGCATACGTACGTCGTGTAGTTGCCACTGACTCAGCTGTCGCTTCAAGAACCCTAAAGCAGGCAGACGGTAGCACGGATGCCGTAACAGTAAAGGCAACTAACGCAGGTGCTTGGGGAAACGCTCTAAGTGTTCAGGTTACTTCTTCTGATGTTACTTCAAAGAAGTTTAGCCTTGCAGTGTTTGGTGCTCCACTATCCATTTCTGGAGGTAGCGGAACGTCTAACCTTCTAGAGCAGTTTAATGATTTGAGTTTGGATTCAACAAACCCTCGTTATGCGCTTGCAATTGTTAACACATTCTCAAACTACATCTCACTTACTGCAGTTTCAGGTAATACAACGTTTATTCCTCCGGCATACTCAGCTGTAGTAGCTCAGTTATCAAGTGGATCTGATGGTTCAGCTGTTGCTGGCACAGACATTACGTTAGCCCTTTCAGACTTTGACGTAGTTAATGCCCCTATGCTGTTCAATGCCCCAGATATTGCTACTCTTGCTAGCGCATCAGCAACAAAGTCAGCAGCTATTACTGCTCAGGCTGCATTGCTACGTTACGCTGAAGCTCGTGGAGATGGATTTGTTATTGTAGACACTCCTTCAGGCCTAAGCGCATTTGACGCTCAGACTTACGCAAGCGATGTATACAATGCTGCAACTGCTGCTTCTTCTACAGTTTCTTCATTCACAGTATCTGCTGCCGCTCCAAGCACTCCATCTGCTGGTTCGGTTACCTACACAACTGGTACTACCCCGCATAACTTCATTGCTGGTCAGACAGTAACTCTTGCTGGTATGACTAACTCTGCAAACATTACAGGTACTGCTGCATCAGTAGTTCGCCCAGGCTACCAGGGAGCTACTCAGGTTGCAGGCTTTGTAACTATTACAACTGGCGCTGCCCATGGCTTCAAGAATAACGATACGGTAGTAGTTTCAGGTATTACAAATACTGCAGATGGAAACTCAACAGGAACCTCCGCATACAACGGTACTTACACAATCACTGTTGTTGATACTACTAACTTCTACTTTGCTAACGCAAACACTGGAACAGTTACAACTTTGACATCTGCAAAGGCAATTAGCCAAGGTTACTCAGGTAAGTTCACAATTACTTCGGTGCCTACAACTGTAACCTTTGTAACAAGTAACACTGAGAGTGGAACCGCTATCCTTTCAAGTGCTAGCGCTTCCGTAACCAATACTTGGACTACAAGTACTGCTAGTGGCGCTAACGCGGCTATCTACTACCCATGGATTGCAATTCCAGATACAAGCAAGTCAGTTCCTGGTGTTACCAAAAATGTTGCTCCTGGTGGCGCTATCCTAGGCGTTTACCAAGATACCGATGCTTCTCGTGGCGTATTTAAGTCCCCTGCAGGTTATTCAGCAAACATTAACATTGCTGTGGATCTTGAATACGATACTACAGGCAAGCCACGTCGCTTGACTAATGATCAATTGGATACGCTAAACACTGCAGCCTATCCAGTTAACCCAATTCGTGTTGCCCCTGGTGCAGGTATTGTGGTTATGGGTGCCCGCACACTTAACAACGTATCTCCTAACCGCTACGTCAACATGCGTCGAAGCATGATTTACATCAAGAAGCAAATTGAACTTCGTTCCCAGTTTGCAGTATTTGAGAACAATGATGAATGGTTGTGGCGCCAATTGCGTTCAAGCCTCAGCAACTTCTTGAATATGTACTGGCAGCAAGGTGGCCTTCGTGGTGCAACTCCTGAGCAAGCTTTCTATGTCAAGTGTGACGGCGTGACAACTGGCGATGTTGACATTGCCAATGGTCAGGTTAACATTCAGGTTGGTGTGGCTCTTGAGTACCCTGCCGAGTTTGTTGTTATCAATATTGGTCAGCTAACCGGTAGCGCGACCGCGTTCTAATTAAGGAGAATATACAATGTTAACATCCCCAGGTGGACCCGGAAGTGGCGGTAACGCTTCAGGCGCTTCCAGCGTAAACATTTTTCCTTTCAGTAGCGTAGCTACGGACCCAATCCGTAACTTTAGGTTCTTGGTAGAATTTCTACCTCATGACCAAACGTCGACTGCTAAGGTTAAATTTAAGAAGACTCTAGGCTTTACTAACGTGTCAGGTTTTGGCATGCAGGTAGACCCTATTGCCTATCGTGAAGGCGGATACAACACCGCTGTTCACCAGTTGCCAGGTCAGACCACTTTTGAGCCAATTAACTTTACAAGAGGTCAGACTCTAGGCAGCACCCAAAATAGCGACTGGATGCGTCAGTTGTTCTCGGTTATCTCAGGCCGCGCCCAAGCGGGTGCCGGACATGACTTCCGCTGTAACATTGATGTGTCGGTACTAAGTCATCCAAACCCTGCGGGTACCACTGCAGAAAATGGGGCAGCTGCTAAGAACCCATGGGAACTTCACGTTTCTATGCGTTTCCGTATCTACAATGCGTGGATTCAGAGACTGGTTTACGGCGATCTTCAGGCAGCAGGCAGCCTAATGGTTGAAGGCATGACAGTAGTACACGAAGGCTTTGACGTTAACTACGCTAACGATTACAAGACTTCAGCCGCAACATTCACGATCTAAAACCTAAATTAAGAGGGAACACAATATGTCAACTGAAACCGTAAGTGCACTCGATAACCCTGAACTAGCTGCACAGTTAGCTCAGGCCGCCATAGCAATGTCTAACTCCGTAGAGGAGGAGGAGACACAGGCTTCGCCTGTGGATGGTCCTGTAGAGATCACTCCTCCTCCTTCCGGAGATGTCAAGCTACTAGCGGGAATCTACAACTCCTTTAATGGGGAACTTGTAGATACCGCGGAAATCCGCGAACTGACTGGGGTAGATGAAGAAGCTATTGCAAAGATCAACGACTATGGTCGTAGTCTTATGGCAATTCTTGATCGTGCAACAGTCAAAATTGGAGAAGAAAAGGCAACCCCAGCAGTACTAGATCGTCTCCTAGCCGGAGATCGTGAATATTTAATTATTCAGATTCGAATTGCTACTTTTGGAAATGAGCTTGCTCTAAAGGCCAAATGTGCAGATTGTAATGAAATTTACGATTTTACAATTGATTTGAATACTGATGTACCAATTAATCGTTTTGAAGACCCAATCTCGGATAGATCAATTGTGGTTAATTGTAAGGTAGGCGAGGTACTTGTAGAGTTCCCTAATGGAGCTGTACAACGCAAGCTAATTAATCTTCAAGACCGTACTGCAGCCGAAATGGATACCGTACTTCTTAAAGAGTGCATCATTGAAATTAATGATCAGCCAGTAATTAGTGTGGATCAGGTTAAAAACTTGGGTATGCAAGATCGTCGTAAGATTTTAGCTGAACTCTCAGATAAAAACCCAGGACCAGATCTTTCCAAGTTGGTTAAAGATTGCCCTTCTTGTGGGCTGGAGGTACCACTTCCGCTTACCCTAGCGGATCTGTTTCTTCTTTAATAGAAAAGAACAATACGAGTACTTGTTATTTTCATATGAAATAATAAGTAAGTATTTTCCCGGATGGGGCTTAATGGAAATTAAGTCTTTAAGCCGCCGGGAGAGGGAAATTTGGTTAAAGCTAGCTTTGCTTAGATTAGGACATGGAGTTAAATAATGGCACTCAATGAAAATTTGCCTAAAGCTACCTCCCCTAATAGCATGACGGCCCCTACCCGTCCATCTCAAGAAATTGAGCGTGTAGACAAGCTGTACGACAGCATCCTAATGAAGGTTACAAAGATGGAGACATCTTTGAAAAAATCTGCTGAGTACATGCAACAGATGGGTGGGGGCAAAGATTCTAATGTAAATATTGGCTCAAATAGTAACGTTTTTAGTAAAGTAAATGACGTTACTAATGCCACTATGGAGCAACTTAATAAGATAGTTCCTCCTGGCGAAGGACCTTCTGGTTGGGACAGATTTAAAGCTGGGGTATCTAGCACTGCATACTATGCAGCTGCAATGATGCCTAATACTCTTGATGCAGTAACTCAAAGAATTAGCACTCAGGGTGTTGCTTCTATGATTGGGCGAGATCCTAACGCTCTTATTCGCCAAAGCAACCAGTTGCTCAAAGGTGGCATGACTGGTCCTTACTCTGCCCAAACTTCTACAGCTATTCTAGCCAGCCAGGGCATTATCCCAACTATGGGTTCATACGGAAACATTATGAACCAAGTTGGTGGTCTAAGCGTCCTTACCGGTATGAGCAATGAGCAAACAGCTTCGGGTATGGGCGGCATTAATGGCATGAACTTCCTAAGAATGGGAATTAATGCTCGTAATGCAAATGGGAGCTTAAGAGACCCTGCCTCTCTTTCTAGTGACCTTTACAAACGCATGTTTGGGGCCAAGAATATTACGGCTGAACAAGCTGCGCAGGTCTTTAATAGAAATTCCCGTTCTTACCAAGATATTGCTATGGCTGCCGGTGGCGACGAAAACTTGATGGCAACTCTTCAGAATACTATCTATTATCAAGCTAGAAATGGCGGGAAAAAACTAGATCTTAATGCTGAGAATGTTAAGAATAATATTCTTAAACTGCCTAAAGATGATCCTATGCGGGCTATGTACCACTACCAGGGCTCTGAAGCTAACAAGCTGGAAGCAACTGGTACAGGTCTTGTAGGCGGCTACAGCGGTGCTTTGAACTCTACGGCAACTGTGAATGACCAATTTGCTAAACTTGCAAGAATTCTACCAGCATTGACTACCGCATTTGGTAACCTAAAAGGATTCTTAGACACTTTACCTACTGCCGGTAATACTGGTGCCGCTATGTATGGGGGCATCTCCCAGGTTGCTCAAAAATTCCTTGATGGTAAGTCGGCGCAGTTTACATCTAAAGCTTTAGATAAACTCTTTGGAACAAACACCTCAGGGCAAGGACAGCCAGGAGTATCAAACCAGTTAGCAATAACATCAGGGCCAGGCCAACTGGCAATAACAGCAGGTCCACACCAGGCCGCAAATACTCCTATGGGAGCGGCTACAAACGTTGCTAATCAACTTGCAGATAAAGGCCTACACGCTATGTGGGGCAAACTTACTGGTAAAGAAGGCCAAAGCAGCCTTATGCAAGATATTAAAAAATCTGGCGGTATGAAAGCATGGGGTAAAAACCTTTTTTCGGCAGTTAAAGATGCAACTGTAGGGTACGCAAAAGGTGGAGTTAAAGGCGCAGTTACGGCTGCCGCTAAAGATTTAGCACCTAAACTTGGACGAGCAGTAATGTCTGCAGGAGATGCTGCATTTGGGTACGGAGATCAAACTCAAACGGGTGGTTGGTCAAACCAAACCTCTATGCAGCCAATTGCAGGAGTTGCAGGACCTTATGAGCCTAGCGGACCTTCTCAGGGTAGTGCTATTCAGTATCCGGAGGATTACCCAGGGGCGTACCGAGGAGATCCTAACGACCCATCAAAAGTTACTTGGGTTCCCGGAAGTGTTCAAGACCCTGTAACAGGTAAATTTGTCAGTAACATGGAAGCTCGCAATGCTTGGCTTGCCAGCCAAGGGCAAAAGCAGGGTGGAGACAGTGGGGGAGGCAGTAACACTCTTCTTGCACCAGGCAGTATGAAGAACCTCCTTACTAAAGGTCGATCCTTTATGAAAAGCCCAATGGGCAAAATGGCTGGAAGAGTTGCTTTAGGTGCGGCAACTGTTATGGCTACAAACTGGGCCGTGCCTAAACTTCGTGCATGGGGTGCCAAGCATGGTATTAAAGACCATAGTTTAAAAGATAATATAGGTACTACAGCGGCATACATGGGCGGATATGCTGCGGCTGGAGCAATGGTAGCTGGGCCAGCTGGAGCAGTAGTAGGGGCTTTAGCAGGACTTGCTAGAGGTCTTTGGTATTCAACTCATAAACCTGAAAAAGAAGAAAAGCCTAAGAAAGTTAAGCATGATAGGTGGGGTCAAATTTATGACCCTGTTACTGGTAATGCACTACTACCTATTAACCAAACTACTGGTCAATTTGACTCAGACGAATTTGATCGTACAGGGTATGGTCAAGCAAACCCAGACCTAAAGCGTTGGCAACAAGGTGGGTATCCAACCCCAAGTACTAGCTGGCTTAATGAAGGTAAGGGCTCCTCAGAGAGTAGCCTTACAAACATTATTAAAAAGGCAGGCTTTGGGCCACGTGCTACTGACATTGCTTATGCTGTTGCAATGGCGGAATCTGGCGGTAAAGCAACCGCGCACAATACTAATAAAAAAACTGGTGACAACTCATACGGGCTATTCCAAATTAATATGATTGGAGATATGGGCCCTAACCGACGTAAACAATTCCACCTTAAGTCCAACGATGAACTACTTGACCCCTTAACAAATGCTAAGGCCGCTTACGCTATCTCTAATAAAGGAACAAATTGGAGTCCTTGGTCTACCTACAAGACTGGCGCATATAAAAAACATTTGCACAAGTCTGGGGCTAATGACAGCACAGACCTATCTAAGTTAAAAGCCAATCAAAACAATGAGACTAAGTCAGATCTTCCACGTAATGCTCGTGAAGCTGCACAATGGGCTATTCAACAAGTTAAGAGTGGATCAAGTGGTTGGAATAATTACTGTGAAAGATTTACAGAAACTGCTTGGGGTAAACCTGGCCGTTACAAGAGTGCACTTGCTGGATGGGAAGCGGCTAAAAAAGAAGGACGTGCTTACCAAGGTAAAACTCCTCCTCCAGGAGCTATGGTGTACTGGGGTGGAGGAGAGTATGGCCACGCCGCAGTCTCTATTGGCGGTGGAAAGATTGTGTCTACTGATATCAAGCGTAAGGGCAAAGCTGATATTGTAACTATTGACTACTTAACAAAGCAGTGGAGTAAACCATACCTTGGTTGGGCAGACCCAGATAAGGGTACAAAGCTAAATGCAAGCGCATCACCTATTGACCCTGGCAGCGTCAACACGGACACCTCGGTAATAAGCGCACAGCAACACGCAAATAATGGGGATAAACCTTGGTGGAAAGATCTTGCAAATAGCGTAGGTAATTTTTTTGGTAGCAATACCAATAATAATAATAGCGCTAGTAGCTCTAACAGCAGTTCTGGTAATGAGCTAGCCACACTTTTGAATGTTACTGGTACTGGATTTAGTGTTAACTCAGCTTCAACCTCTGCGATGTTAGGTATGGGCAGTTCTCCAAGTATGAGCGGATCAGATGGCGGGATAACTATCAATATGAATGTTAATATTGCAAGTGCAAGTACTGGGGATGCTCAAAGACTGGCACGTCAAGTTAAAGACATTCTTCAAAGAGAACTAAGAACAGATAGCATAAGGAATTACTAATGGCAGACGATACTGTTATACCTGTTGATTTTCAACACAATATCCAACCTACTGTTCCTACAACTCTGCAAGATGGTCAGTTTGGTCTTGTTCATAATGGTAAAACTTACTGGTACCAGGTTAGCGAAAACGGTAAAAACGTAGAGTTTTACACTAATAGTTACCTATTTGGGCAAATGATTAGTCCAACTCCAGATAATGGCATGTTTAATATGCGTGTAGACAGAAGCAGCGGCTTTGTTGAATCGCAAGCAGACAACTGGTTTCCTAAAAACGGTACTTTTCCTGTAGGTACTATTGTAAAATTAGAAGAATTTGATGTAGAAACAAAAGCTGACGGCACATTATCTAAAGTAAATTATGATGGCACGCACGCTATCTATGCTCAAACTGTGAGCCGAGTTGAAGGTGTTGAGACTAATCCATTTACTGGGCAAACTTTTGACAACAAACGCCCATCTGATTTTTTCTCTGTTGCTAACGCTTTAAGTTACTCTGCAAAATTTGGCACGTTTAACCCTCCTCCTCATAAATCTAGTAGAACTATTGCCCCAACTGCTTTTCCAAATCTTAAAGTAGGCCAAGGCGTAAGTGCTTCTACAATTGCAAACTTACAAAAAGTAAATAAAAGAGGGTTTTTTTATCAAGATGTAGATACTGCATTTGATAATGATGGGCATAAAAAACACCGAGGGCATCTTTGGGGGTTTCAATTTATGTACAACCCAACAACTATTAATTACACAAATAGTGTTTCTACCGGTATTGATTGGACTAATACCCAAGATGTTGCTACAGCTCTTTCTGGAAGCCAGCAATTTAACTTTACTTTATTTTTAAATAGGCTTATAGACGTGTCTATGTTGAAGGGCTACGACACAACTATGGTATCAAAACAAAGTCGTGGTTCAGCACTGAACAATCCTTTAAATTACCTAGCTACTGGAACAGATGGTTCTTATGAGAGGACCCTTACAGCGGCTGACGCAACAGGTATCTTAACGCGAGGAACTGAGTATGACCTTGAGTATTTTTACCGAGTTATGAATGGTGACCCTTCTTTAGGGCCTACTATGACTGCGCCAACTTCAGATTTTGGTTTTATGTCTGGCGTACCTGTTTGGCTTAAATTTAATGATAATGTTAGATATAAAGTAACTATCCAATCTATTTCAGTAAACCATGTAATGTTTACTGAAGATATGGTCCCAGTTGTCACGGAAGTAACTCTGTCAATGATTCGTATTCCTACGCCAAAGCTCGGCCCTACTTCGGATATACAAACTTGGTACGATCAACAATTTGGTATTAAGAAAGACGCTACTTGGCCTGGCATGCCTTACACTACAGGTACAGATTCTACAGATAGCGGAAACTAATGATAGATAACACAGGTCGCTATTCCGGCGGAATAATTGGAAACGTTTACGATAAGAGATCCCCCTCTGCAAGTACGTATGTTTATAGAGATTTTAAAGTTCCTTTTAATAACTCTTATGCTGAACACATCTTTAGAGAAGGTGACAGATTAGATGTTATTGCAGCTAAGATATACGGTGACTCAAAACTATGGGCAAAAATAATGGACATTAATCCTGAAATTGCTGACCCTTTTTATATTAAACCAGGAACCGTTGTAAGGATCCCAGTTGACTAGTGCAAAAGATAGAAAAGTTTTTTGGAGGATTAACTTTCCTAAATCCCCAAGTTTTAATATGTTTCTTCACTATGCTGAGGTACACCAGACACAAGCCCAGCATGATGTTTTAGTACTCTCTTTTAAAGGTTCGATACAAAATCACAGTACTAACAAAATTAAGGGTGGAGACCCAGTTAAATTTAACTGGTCTACGGGCCAAAACTTAGAACAAGAGTTTGTAGGTTTTGTGCACACTGTAGAAAAAAACGTAACCCCAAATAACACTTTTACAAAAGTTATCTGTGTAAATAACTCAGAACTATTAAAAGAATCCAGCAAACAAGTTCATCGTCCCCAAACTGCTGACAAGATCGTGTACAACCTTGCTCATAAGAGCGGGTTTTATCCAGACGTAGTAAAGCATTCTCTGATTAATGAGAGTATTGCACAAGCAGGCCAATCGCATTGGCAGGTAATGCGTCAACTATCTTCTAAGACGGGGTATGCTTTGCGGGCTTCAAATACTACGGTAATTTTTAAACCAAAAGAACACATTATTAAAGAAAAATACCGATATGCCCCAGTATTTAGGCACTATGTCATGGGGCCTAGAGGCATAATTGGTCAGCAAACTCTTTTAAGTTTTACTGCTCAAGACTCTACTAGAACCCCAGAGCATGGTTCTCAGGGAGACTTACCTTTAGTACTACATAACAGTGATGGTAAAGAATACCGTTTTAAGCCTAATTGGAAAACCCAAAATGTATCAAGTCATAGCGTGTTTACTTACGCACCTATGGGTTGGAATGACGTTTATGAAGGACACTGATGTTAGAGCAACATGATCTTCACATTACGCATGAAGTTGTTAATGACCCTAGAAAAGCTGAAAGCATAGCAAAAGCTAAAGCTAGTCAATCTAGATACAGGTACTTGGCAAACGCCTTACTATTGGGTTACCCCAAATTAGAGCCCTATGACCCTATTTACCTAAAAGGTTTGCCTGATGGTATGGAAGGTATCTGGGTTGTTATCTCAGTTGTTCACACAATTAACAAAGGCATGCCGTACACAATGTCTGTTCATATTGGCTCTAATGACGAGTTATTGGCTCTTAAACCAGACTCTTTTGGAGATATCCTAGATACCCGCCACCATATTAGGGCAGTAATTAATAGTGACCCGTTTAAAAAAACTGGGAACCACGTATTAAAGTCTAATGAGTTTACAATTACCCCTCTTTCAAAAGACCAGTCAACGCATGTTTCTAGTAGTCAAACTGCATTGTACAAAGTAGCAAATAAGACTGACACTGGAGAACAGGCAATTGTTCCTAACCCAACTACTTACATCCCAGATATTGCTAGTAAAAAAGCACATATTCAATGGGTAAGGCAGTAAAATGGCATATTCAGATTACACAAAATATTCACTAGATCCTACGGATAAGCCAAGGTTTTTTGGAATCTACAGAGGTATTGTTAAAAACAATAACGACCCTTTAAACTCTAATAGGTTACAAGTTTCTGTCCCCCAGATCACAGGTACAGAGTCATTGGATTGGGCAGAACCATGCTTACCACCATTTTCTGGGACAATTTCTATTCCATTAGTTGGGGATAGAGTATGGGTTAGTTTTGAATCTGGTGATACTAGTTATCCCGTATGGGTGGGAATTCATACTGTAACTGCAGTATAGATTAAGGATTACATACATTATGGGTTCAGGTACACTTAGAAAAGCATACTTTGTCAAAAAATTGGGAGTTCAATTGTGAAAGCTATTCGTTTTCCCTTTGAGATAGATAAATCTGGGAAGATTGTTTCTACTACTAATTCTATTAAAATTTACCAGGATAGAGTATTAACTCTTCTTTCTACGGTCGTATACCAACGCCCAATGATGCCAGAATATGGAGTAGACATTGCCAGAAGTCTCTACGAGACAATGGACAATCTGTATGGGTCAATTGGTGAGGCTATAACAAGGGCAATAGGCTATTCGCTTCCTTACATTAAACTTCAAGATGTATTAATTGACTTAAATTCACCAATAGAAACTGGAACAAACGTTACCGTGTTAATAGCCCTTCCGGACGGATCTGCTAGTGAGGTTAACGTTGCTTCCTCTACCTTCTTACCTAATGGCGAAAAATATGGGAGAACATTATGAAAATTCCACAAATTGATTACACTTCAAGAGACTATTTAACTATTAGAGATGATCTTATAAAAGTTGTTAAAAACAGAATTCCTGAATGGCAAGCAAATGAGGAATCTGACTTTACTCTTGCTTTAGTGGAAGCTTTTGCTTATCTAGGCGATAACTTGTCTTATTACCTAGATCGTGCTGCAAATGAAGGTACTGTGCAATCTGCAACACAATTACAGAATATTCTTAACTTTGCTGAAGTTTCGGGATACCACGTATCTGGACGATCACCTTCGTACATTTCACTAACTTTTACAAATACTAGCGGCTCTACACTGAATCTTCCGATTGGAACTCAGGTTCGGGGGTATGTTGATACAGACACTTTTACGGAAATTTATTTTGAAACTTCCGCCCCAATTACGTCTCTGGCCAATGGCGCAAGCTCAACTGTTACTGCATTTGAAGGCTACGTCTCAAATACCTTATCAAGTAGCGGCCTAGACACTAACAACCTCCCACTTCCTGTTACTTTAGGAACTGCAAGTGGATACGCATATGCTGAGTTTATACTTCCTGAAGTTGGAATTATTGATCTTTCTGTATCTGTTTACACAGGGCAAAGCACCTCATTTACTAAATGGCAATACGTATTAAATCTTTCCGAATACGGCCCATTAGATAGAGTCTTTACAACTCGTGTAAATGCGGATAACACTGTGTCAGTTTTATTTGGCGATGGCGTTAATGGAAAAATTCCTGAAGTAGGTACCCCTGTAAGCGCACTGTACCGAGTAAGTGTCGGTATTTCTGGGAACTTAGCCCTGAATAGCCCGTCTTTGATTAATGCGGATGGAACCAGCGCCCTGTCCCTTACTTACGTTCCAGGACTATCGCTATCTGGGGTAGGGGCGTTAGCTACAGTAATGCCAGTAAGTGCTTCAATTGGTGGCACAAATGGTGATATGCAAGAGCCTTATTACTCTATTCGTGGAAATATTCGCAAAGCTTTAAAGACTAAAAATCGCGCAGTTACCTTAAAAGATTACGAAGATTTAGCAGTTCTTGTACCTCGTGTTGGTAGGGCATCAGCAACTGCAAGCGTGTACACACAAGTTAATCTTTTTGTACAGCCACTTAATGATGGATCATCTACCCCCGGAGTTAAAAACGGAATTGAAGACACAACAGTATTTAGTCCAATTAGGAATGCTTTAACAAGTTTTGTGGGTACACGATGCCCAGTAAACACCAAAATAAACATTAATCCCCCAACGTATGTCCCAATTTATTTACACATGACTGTGTATATCAGGGACGGTTTTTCTCAGTCTGATGTACAGCTAGCTGTAGGCAGCCTTATGTTAGACAAAGACACAGGGCTATTTTCTTATAATGGCTACGCTTTTGGTGAGGATGTAGTTCTTTCCGCAATCACCTATGAAGTTATGCGCCACCCAGCTGTAACTAACGTAATTATTAATGGGCTAGGTAAAATTTCTACGGGGTATGGGACTACCACAGTAAATGGAACAGGTGCCTCAAATTATACGCTTACCCTTAATAATATTGTAACAAGTACTTCTCCAGTAGCTGTTGGGCAATATATTTATGGAACAGGTATTCAAGCGGGAGCAAAAGTTGCTACAGTCACGCCATCAACTAACACCACTTCGGTAACCGTAGATAAACTTCATACCGGTGCTGTATCGGGCACTGTGACGTTTTTTACTGGTGCGCCTGCAGATATCCCAATAGCGGTTTCAGAAATCCCTAGCTTGACAAATACGTATACAACAATCGTGCTTTCAGGCGGTATTTCCTAAGTTTAAAAAGACTTATTTACAAAAATAAGTAATTATAGAAAAGATAAGTTTTTAAGGAGACTTTATGACCACATTTCCCGGAGCAATAGTATCGTTTGGGCAAAATCACGTAGATTATTCTGACACAATTTATGCCGCACACGTTAATAACTTGCAAGATGAAGTGGTAGCTATTGAAACAAAACTAGGCACAGCCCTAGTTACCTCCACTTGGTCGGGTACTCCTAGTGAAGTTACTACTACTTGGACAAATGTTGCAGAACGTATTAATAATATTGAAATTGGATTAAAAGCGTACGGGGGCTTTGCTCCTCATCCGTTTTTGCTGTCAGGAATGTAGGAAAAATGGACATATCTTTACTCGCTAGTATTGTTGAAGTAGTTTCAGTAACTGTCGCTTTAATAGCGGCAATATGGGGCATCTGGCGAAGACTTGATCAAAGAAACACAGAATCTCGACTAGAAGTAGCAATTATTCAAGAAAGACTTGAATTTATTCAAACTCAATTTGGACCAAATGGCGGTGGTTTACGCCAAGCAGTAAACGAGATGTCTAGCAAGGTCGATAATATTGAAGAAAAAGTGTACAATATTAGTCAGGACGTATCAAAGTTGTCTGGTGAATTTCACCAGCACATTGTTGAAACCAATAAATAATCACTAGAAGGTATAACACATGAGCCTATATGGCAGCAGTATCTATGGAATATCTACCTATGGTGACTCAAAGTCTATTCCGTACAATATTGGGTTTACCGCAAACACTATTGATTACAGAACTGTAATTCTTTCGTGGAAAACTACTGCTGTAAATGATGCAGATATAGTTTATGCCTGGAAAATTATTAAAACAGCTGGCGGAGCCCCAGATTACCCTAATCAAGGACAGCTAGTAACACAATTTGTTGATACAACTCCTTATGCAGGTAAGTCCATTACCTACTACTCACCTTACAAAGATGTAGATGCCGTATTTCTTTCAAGCTCAATTATTACATATTCTTTTTGGGGACTAATTGGCGTTAACTCTACGGTAGCTACCTGGCAACTTTTAGGGGCTTCTGATGCTGTCATTGTGGATGCTTTTACAGACGATACAACTCTAAGAATTTTAAAACTTCTTCCAGGAGCCTGGACTAGCAATGCTTCAGAAGCTTTGGGAGAGCCAGATACAGACACCCAGCTTTACAACTTTGTGGGCGCATTTGCTTTTTACTACGACAAGCTTCGGGCTCAAGCAGGAGCTATTAACAATCTTTCTGATTATAGAAAATACCCTAAAGAATTGCTACCTTCTGCAGTCGTATCTCTAGGGTTTACCTATGAGCCTAAACTTGGAGATAGCTTTCATAGGTCTTTGTACAAAAATGGCCATCTTATTAATTCCCTTAAAGGAACTTACCTTGGTATTAATAACTACATTAAATCGTTGACACATTTTAAATCAATGATTTCTGTAGGTAGAAATATGATGCTTGATTACTTACAGTCTTCTTTTGAAGGAGATGTAGGTACTTGGAAAGCTGACTCTATTAGCACGTTTGTTGCCGGAAGTCGTGCACAAACGTCTTTATCTAAACCTACGTTAAGTCTTGCAGGGACGTACCTAACAGATGGTTATGGTGTACTCACTAGAACTTCAGCAGCTACAGGTAACCCAACTATACTTTCCTATGGATCTTTAGCAGTAACCGACGTAACTACTAAAGGACTATTAGTTACCCCTGGCACACCATATTCATTTTCAGGATGGGCTTTATCACAGTCCAATAGCTCTATTACAGTTCAAGCTCAAATTCAATGGTTTGACTCAACAGGAAACTTATTAAGCACCTCGTCAGGAACTGCAGTTACCCTATCCACGTCTTCTTGGACAAAATTTGAATCTTCTAATACTTATTCTGCAGTCTTTGCACCAACAAAGGCTATGTATGCGGGGGTTAAAATTGTTACTTCCGCGATGGTTATAACTAACTCTATCTACTTTGATAATTTTATGTTTTCTCCATATCCAGGTCTTATTGGTAATAGAGAGTTTGGTTCAGGTGACGCAATTTATGAAGACGCAAAAAATATCAATATAAATTTAGAAGGCTATCGTACAAATCTTGTTAGTAACCCTGGATTTGAAGATGGGGTTGGTTTTTGGAATTCCATAAATGGTACTCTTCTATCTGACGATTCTCCAATAACAACCATTATGGCTGGAAGCACTAACGTAGGTAAGTTTATTTCTACCGCAGCGGATTCAAGCGCAGTTTATACCAACTGGATTAGAAATCTTAAACCTGGTACACAGTACACTTTTAGCGTATACGTCTTAGCCCCTTACAATAACTATAGAGCAACAGTAGGTATAGAATTTGATATGCCTCAAAGCATAGAAGATCAAACTAAAGTTATTACGTCAACAACAACTGGCTATGAGGGTAAATACGTAGCGGCTGACCCTTCTTCTTGGAAAACAAGTTCTTTACCAACTAGTTTGACTAATAACTCTTGGACACGAATATCAGTTACCGCTACTGCACCTGAATTTACAAAAATGAACGGCTTTAGCTCAGCAATGCTTTCTGTTGAATTTAACGCTACTGCAGCAGATCAAATTTGGTATTTAGATTGCGCGTTATTTGAAGAAAGCCCCACAATAAACACTTATTTCCAGGGTAACGGAGGAGCTATTCCATCTTCCGTTGTTCCTCCTGGGGGAGCTATTGCCCCTATCATTACTGATGATCTTATCCCTGTAGGAGACACTGCTTGGGAAACTAAGGCACGTACTAATCTTATTGACAACCCTAGTTTTGAGGGCAACGTAACCACAGGGTGGACAGCTAAGGCTAACACAACAACATCATTTACTGTAGGTACGGCTAATCCTTCAGCTAAGTTTGGTACAAAAAGAGCAGAAATTGCTTACACCGGCACTACCATGCATAACTATGGTAGTCCTGAAGTATCTACAACTTTTAACTACCCTTCAAAGGCTTCTACAGGAGGAGTACCTCCTTTTCCTACGGGCGGGGAATTAATAACAGCTTCAGCTTATATAGCACATGACTCTATTTATACAATGACTGTTACGGTTACTTTTACAGATAACACTGCGTCTAGGACCAGTAGCCAAGTATTTAAAATACCTCCAGCAAGCACCACTACATCAACTGTTTCAAAATGGTACAGGGTAAACGTAACTGGAATAGTAGACAAGCCTTTATACGCTGGCCCTGCAGGAACACTGACTATTAACTTTAACTTCCCTTACGAATCAAATGGGAAAATTTACATTGACGGTGCTCAAGCTGAGTTTGGTAGCTACCCAACTACTTTTGTAAATATTCAGCCAGACGCCGCAGCTTTATCAGGAACTACCCAATACGCGACAAATTCAATTATGACTGGCGTAGGTAGAAGTTACTACTGGCCAAATATTGATTTAAAGTACTCTCGGTTAATAAATACTATTTCTGCGTATCTACCTATTGGTAGCACATACAAAGTTAATAAAGGCGTTTCTGCTACCCCTAAAGATGAAAATATCTCCTCAATTGCTCCGTCATATTCATTTGAGAATAATCTTTATGGTTGGTCGGCATTAGAAAATAACACCATAATTAGGTACGTATCTAAAGGGTTTTTAAATGGCATAAAAGGGTACTCAAGTACTTCTTGGCTACGTGCTCGAAACAGTTCTGGGTCAGGGGTTATTGGAGCTAAAGCTGAATTCCATGTCAATCCTGGAACTAAGTATCAGTTTGCCGCAAAAATGTATGCCCCAACTACGTACCTAACACCTAGTAGAACAGGAACACCTAAAATTCAAGTAACTTTCTATACTGATAGTACTAAAGCTACAGCTGTAGGATCAACAGTAGTTCTTACATCAGAAGTCTCTTCACGTAATCCAGAAGATAGATGGGCAGCATTATTTGGACAAACAGCTGCACCTACTCCAACAGCGTATTACGCAGTATTAGAAATTATCTACACCCCTAGTGCGTTTAGCGGAACTGCTAACGACAATATTATTTACATAGACGACGTAATTGTAGTACCTGTGTAAGGGTGTATAGTGAGGGCATGACTGAATTAATTATTGTCTCTTTGTCCACAGCATTTGTACTTACCGCTGTAGAAGAGTTACTTATTTCACTGGGCAAATGGCGTGGTCTTTTGGCCTTAGTAGTATCCCTATTTGCATCCTACTTTGTTATAGACCATACTTGGGGTCTCATAGTTTTTACGTCTTTTGCTGCATCCTTTTTAGGAATGACTTGCACTATGCTCGTAAGGACTTTGCTTGAGGTAAATGATCCACGTACACTACGAGGTGTGCCAAGGCGAGTACCGCCACTTTAAATATCTAGGAGGGCTAGATGATCGATCCTGCACCATTGCTGGATTCTAAACTATCGCTCCGTGCTAAAGGTATCTGGGCTCTATATATGTCAGCCGGCAAGGCACTCAGTGCTGCCGAAATATATCCCTTAGTACCTGAGGGCAGGGACGCGGTACGCAAAGCTGTGCGCGAATTGATCTCTGCCGGCTATGTTTCTGAGACCAGTTTTAGGACAGAAAATGGCCAATGGTCCTACCAGGTACGGGTTACCCAGGCCTGGATTACCGGGGACGGATTTTCAGGCACCCTTTTATACGGTACAGCTAGTAAGCTAATAACTAATAGTACCTTAGTAGAACTTACTAACGTAAGTTCAACTAATGTATCGGGCGAGCCCGAAGAGGAGTACATAGAAATGGCATGGCCAGGTTTTGATGAGCCAGAGACTAAGACCAAAGGCGAGGTTGGGGTTGTAGGCAAACTCACAGACCCCGTAGACAAGAAAGAAATGCGTAAACTCAAGTACAAAAAGACTAGTTTTGAAGCAGTTCCTCCTAGCATGCTTAGGAACGAACGCCCAGAAGATGAGTGGACCACTCAGGACCTAGTAGCTGAGTTTTATGATTTGACTAGGGAACATGCCAATAGCGCTCCTAGTCAGGTTAACGGTAAGAGCCTTGCATCTTGGATTAACCAACAGGTAGGCAAAGGAGTGCCCCGTCCCGGGATTCTAAGGGCTATTAGAGCCTTTTTTAATGACCCTAGGCTAATACGTGACCCAGGGGTTGGTAAGCCTTTCTGGAGGCGGTTTGTGGCTTATTACCCCACCGTCCACGGTTTGTTTGCAAATCCAAAAGAAGTTGAGTACGCTGATGATGATTTCTTGGCCCATCAGGCTAAGATGCTAAAACTCTTGGAGGGTTAATGTTTGATTTATCTAAACTTCGACCATCTGTACGTGCCCAAATAAACCATTCGGGTATCCCAGATCGTTTTATTGGTAAAGAGCTTGCTGACCTAGCCCCATATAGCCCCGTAGTAACCGCCACAATTAATCAATGGATTGAGTTTGTAGTAGACGGCAAGATTATTCGTGCACGTGGTACAGAATTATGTGGAAAAGGATTACTCTTAGTCGGCAAACCAGGACACGGTAAGACAACTCTTGCTAACCTTGTACTACAAGAAGTGTTACGTCGTGCAGATCCTTCAATTTGGGGTCAGTCTGACTCAATGGTTAAAAATCCCGTTATGTTCGTGGATTATCCCAAGTTACTTCGCATTCAGCAAAGGTCTTGGAAAGATGAGTCAGGAGATGATGCATACCTTATGGATCGAATTTTTGGCGATAATAAATCCGCAGATAACGTAAGTATTCTTGTATTAGACGATTTAGGTAAAGAACACCGAACAGCATCCGGTTGGGCAGAGACTACCTTTGACGCAGTATTGCGTTCTAGGTACAATGCCGGTTTACCAACTATAGTTACAACAAACGTTCCACTAAAAAGTTGGGGAGAAGTTTATGGGTCGGCAATGGAAAGCTTTGCCCATGAAGCGTTCTTTCCACTTGAAATAGTGTCAGAAGAGGGAGATCGACGAAAATGAAGGATAAGACAATGGTAAAGGCAGAATGGCGTACAGTTCAATTCTTTCTTTCCGCCCGTGGAATTTTCGAAGTAAAAATAGATCTCGCAAGTGACGATGTAGAGTGCACCTGTCCAGGGTTTGAAGCCCGTGGAACTTGCAAGCATACTCGTTTTGTGGTGAAAAAGGCCCAAGAAAATAATGGAACTTACCCACTAAAAATATCAACCCGCGCACCTATGAGCGAAAGCAAAGCAATAAATAGTTCTACAGAGCTGTTTAGAGAGTTTGTAGTTAAGTACGGGAAAATAGAAGTCTTGTAACACATGCTTGGAGGGGATCTTAGCAATGAAACACCTAAGCGTGTAGCAGTTACGACTGATTGTATTATTAAGCGTGTCCCGGTCATTTCTAAAATCTTAGGCGTAATACCTTACGCTCATGAAGATATTGAATATGACCGGGCTATGCTTTCTCGTCTTTGGAATTATTCTACAAAGAGCGGGTATATTTTAGAACTTGTAGGGTTTGGCGTTAAGCCAGATGATATGCAAGACTTCATGGATGACCTTGACAATTTAGGTACTAATCCATTTAACTATGCAAAGGCTTACCGCGTTGTATCAGACTTGGTAGCCGAAATGCCTTACCGCAACGAGTTAGTTTGCGTGATTGATATACCATCACGTAGTCTTCGTTACGGTAGTTGGTACTACGATCTTGGGAGGGTGTAATGGCTGCAGATAATGAGTTACGACTTATCAGCCGTGCTATACGCACACGGGACATAGCTGCTGTCCTTGAATACGGTCTTAAAGAAGACTGGTTTTATGTAGATGAAAATCGCTCAGTATGGAAGTTCATTGTTAGCCATTGGAGCAAGTACTCTGAGGTTCCTACAGCAGTAACGGTAAAGGATAACTTTCCTACCTACCGGTTGTTAGCTGTTGATGATTCTATTGAGTATCTGTTAGATCAACTAGTTGAGTATCGACGTCGTCAAAAGGCGATTCAGATTATTCAAGATGCTGCAGAGTCAATTGCAGAGGGCGATCACGATTTGGCCATTGCAACTATGAGTTCTGGGGTTGCAACAATCTCTGACGAGGGCGTAGGCGCTAGCCGTGATGTAAACCTAACTAATTCCCCGTTAGAGCGTTATGACGAGTATCTTGCAGTCAAGACACGCCCTAATGGTTTGATTGGTATGGCTACTGGATTTTCTTTGATTGACCAAGCCACCGCAGGTTTACAACCAGGTCAGTTAATTGTGATCATTGCTCCACCAAAGACTGGTAAGTCTGTAGTGGCATTGCAAACAGCAGTTAACTTGCATAACGACGGGTTTGTCCCAATGTTTCAATCTTTTGAGATGAGCAGTCACGAGCAACAGACTCGTCACGACGCAATGCGCTCTAACATCTCCCATGCACGTTTGACACGTGGAGCACTTAAGGTAGACGAAGAGGCTCGTTACCAAAAGATGCTTAAGAAGATGGAGACTATGCATAACTTTTATCTGACAGACGGCCCATCAGCAGACACTATCTCTGGACTTTCAGCAAAGATTGAGAAGCTACAGCCCGACATTATTTTTGTTGACGGCGTTTATCTTATGACCGACGAAATTAGTGGCGAGGCAAACACTTCCAAGGCTCTTACTAACTTAACTCGCTCATTGAAGAAACTTGCACAGAAAACAAAAAAACCAATTGTAGTTACTACACAGGTTCTTGAATGGAAGATGAAAAAGAGCCGCGTGTCTGCGTCATCTATTGGGTATTCATCATCGTTCTATCAAGATGCTGACGTTATTTTGGCATTGGAACGGCAAGACGAGGAAGATGACTCTTCACGTTTGTTCCGTATCGAGGCCAGCCGTAACTGTGGCAAGGTTGAGATGGAACTGCTTTGGGATTGGGAAAACGGAAAGTTTCAGGAGTATTAAAATGGCCAAAATGCCTATTTTTGATGGAACACAAGCTTGTGTTGATTTAGATATCAATATCTTCTTTCCTGAGCCAGAAAATACTGCAGGAGTCCAAGCTGCTAAAAATATTTGCAATTCATGCAACCACTTAGAAAAGTGCTTTACTTACGCTGTGTGGGAACCAAGTTTAGAAGGAATTTGGGGGGCAACTACCCCTCGTCAACGTGAGTCTTTTAGGGGACGTGCTAGGAAGGCTAAACGTAATGCCATTAACCAGTAACGAAGTCAAGTCTTTATTATTCAAGCTTGGTGTTGAGGCTTGGGCGGAACGTGGTGATGAGATCACCGCTTTATGCCCAGGGCACGAGCTACGTACAGGGGTTGTAGATAACAACCCGTCATGGTCTATTAATACTGAGAGTGGCGTACATCACTGTTTCTCTTGTGGGTACAAGGGCAATGTTCTAACTCTTATTGCAGAACAAAAAGAATTTAAAACTGAGTGGGGGCGTTTAGATGTTGATGCTGCCAAGAATTGGCTTCGTGAAAACTCTCAGATTGATCTTGATTTAATTGTTAAAGAAATGGAAGAAGTCAAGTATTCTTACATAGCTATACCAAAGCCAGTAGAGATGAGCGAGGCACGCCTTGCTGTTTATACTTCACAAATCCCTGTGTGGGCGTTAAATGCTAGGGGCTTGACAGCGGGCGCTTGTAGGATGTTCACCGTCAGGTGGGATACTCAGAACGAAGCCTGGATCCTTCCTATTCGTGATTATGAAACTGGCAAACTAATTGGTTGGCAAGAAAAAGGTCAGGTCATTCGTCATTTTAAGAATAGGCCTACAGGGGTTTTAAAAAGTAGCACTGTGTTTAATTCAGGTAGTTACCCTCAACCTGAGTCTTTTATAGTTGTAGAGAGTCCTCTAGATGCTGTACGTTTGCAGTCTTTAGGCATTCCTAATGCGGTAGCTACTTTTGGTGCCTCGGTTAGTCCTGCCCAATTGAACATCATTCGTTCTAACGCTGAAAGTATTGTTTTTGCTTTTGACAACGATACAGCCGGTCAAGCCGCTTCTTTACGTATGTTAGACTTGAGCCGCAAGACAGGATTTGAATGTAAGTTCTTTAACTACGGGGACTCCGAAGCTAAAGACGTAGGCGATATGTCAGAAGATGCTATACGCTATGGCATAGAGACGGCCAAGCACTGTGTACTTGGCAAAGCAGCAATCTTAGGATAACAAATGAGTTTCACTGGCACCTTACTTCCATATCAGGAAGAGGCTGTAGATCTAATGTGTGAACGGGGCAAAGTTCTTGTTGCGTACGATCTTGGTTTAGGTAAAACTGTTCTAACAATTGCTGCTATAGAACGCTTACGAGATGAAGGAAAAATTAATGGTCCAGGCCTTGTCATTTGTCTATCCAGCCTTAAATATCAATGGGCTAATGCTATTGATAATTTTACTGGACTCACGTCTTTCCCAGTAGTTATTGACGGTACGCCTAAGCAGCGTAAAGAACAGTACGAGCAGTTTAAACATTCTCAGGTTGACTACATCATCATGAATTATGAGCAAGTAGTTTCTGATTGGGAAATAGTAAAGAAGCTGCCAAGGGCTTTTGTTGTAGCTGATGAGGCTACTGCGTTAAAGAGTTTTAAATCAAAGCGTTCAAAAGCAGTAAAAAAATTGACGTGTCCGTACATGTTTGCTTTAACTGGAACCCCAGTAGAAAATGGCAAAGCAGAAGAAATTTTTTCAATTATGGAGTTTGTAGATCGCCATGTATTAGGTTCATACCCTAATTTTGAAGCTAAATACATTAACCGTAATAATATGGGTTGGATTGATGGGTACAAGAACCTCACGCAACTTCATGATGCTTTAAAGTCTACTTCAGTTCGTAAACGACAATCAGATTTTGATGTGTCTCCCTATTTGCCAGAAACAATTATGGCTGCCCCACTATTAGTTCCTTTTGACCCCTCTGGTCGCAAACTGTACAAAGCTATCTGTGAAATGCTTTTAGAAGATCTAGATGACGCTGCCGCATTTATAAATTCTGGTACAAGTATTTATACAAAAGACGGCGGGTTAATTGATGAGTTTCGTGGTCGCATTATGCCTAAGTTAATTGCTTTGCGTCAGGTGTGTGCCCACCCTCAGCTGTTAAAGAGTAGCGGGTTAAAGTTTGATGGCTTTGCTGGTAATGGCTCTTTATTTGCAGCAGAACTCTTAGAGTCTGGAGTTCTTGATAAAGAGTTTAAATCTCCAAAGTTAGACACCTTAAAAGAATCTATCTCTTTATTTCTAGCAGAAGACGTAAAAAACAAAGCAGTTATATTCACTACTTTTGTTAGTATGACAGACATACTTGGTAAGGAATTGAAAGAACATGGGGCTAATGTATACACCGGCAAACTAAGCGCAAGGGAAAAAGAGCAGGCTAAAGTTGATTTTCAAACTAATCCAAACACTCGCTTGCTAATTAGTTCTGACGCTGGCGGTTATGGAGTAGATCTTCCTCAAGCTAATCTTTTGGTTAATTATGATCTTCCTTGGAACGCAGGACTTGCTCTTCAAAGGAACGGGCGCATACAACGAGCCTCTAGCACCTGGGAACACGTTGTAATCCAAGATTTGCTTATGTTAGGTTCTATAGAACAGCGACAATACGACATGCTGCAGCAAAAAATGTCAGTGGCTAACGCTATTGTTGATGGAGAAGGTATTGGAAAAAATGGTGAGTTAAATCTAACACTTGGTACACTTAGGCAATTCTTGCAAAACAATTAAATATAGAATAGTGTATATGCGGGGGCTAGGACCTAGGAGTTACATTGTCCAACCTAACCCCAACAAGAGCCGTAAGAGTTTCTGATGAACTTTGGAATGCTGCAAAAGAAAAAGCAGTTGAAGAAGGAATTACGGTAACTGACGTACTTATTACAGCGCTTGAAGAATTCATCGAAAGTTAATTACCTAGGAGGGTAACATGGAAGTAATTAGTAAAAAGAATCTACCTACTGCAGACGATTTTGGTACAAACGACATTGAGTCGATGTACAAAGAGTACGTACTCCTCAAAAAGAACATTGACGACCTTACTGCACGTCAGAACGTGATCAAGAAAGAATTAATGTCTTTTGTTGATGGTTACGGTTTAGAAGACGACAAGGGCCATAAGTGGTATGACATGCCTGAGTACGGCGGGTATAATGGTATGCAAAAGCAGCGCCGCGTATCTCAGTCAGTTGATGAAAATGCCGCCCAGTCTATTCTTGAAGACAAGGGCCTAGCAGAGCGTTGCTTTGAGGTCAAGCCTGTCCTTAACGAGCAGTCTGTAATGGACTGCGTATACGAAGGCTTGCTAACCGAAGATGACGTGGATACTATGTTCCCTCAGAAAGTAACTAACGCGTTTGTTTTAAAGAAGGCTTAGCATGTTTTGGAAAATTGTATTTTGGTTTTGGCTGTCGTTTAACTCACTTGTTGTAGTGCTAGGATTTCTAAGCGACAAGCACAAGGACTCTCGTAAAGAAAATTTACATGACTAGCCGTATGATTCATATTTGTTCGTACTGTGAAGCAGCGTTTCAAGAACTACTAGATTTATTTGCACACATAGAGGAACATAAAGATGTTTGAGCCAGAACTACCTGATATCACCGAAGAACGCCTTTTGCATTTAGTTGCAGAAGGTTTAAAAGCTTGGGATCCTATGCTATTCTCTCGTGCAGAAGATAGCCATGGTGCAGCATTCATTGCGCTTGACATTTTTAAAAAAGCTATGCAAGGATTGATTAGCTAATGTCTGAGGATAAAATCGACGAGATGTTTGGGCCTCTTAGCGAATTTTATCCAGGGTCTAAGAAAAAGCGACGTGCTGTAAATCCTGAGGTAGAAGCAAAGAAGAACCAAGTTGCTGAGCAGGACGCATGGGATAAACGCCCAATTGTAAAGAAATTTGCAAATGGTAAAGAAGTTGAGCTATTCTCAGCAGGTATGTTTGCAAATGCTTTAGGAAGGCCGCTAGTAACTGTAAGGCTATGGGAACGTAAAGGGTATATCCCTCGCGCCCCATATAGGCTAAGGTCTATAGTAGTAAAAGGTGTAAAAAAGCCCGGATGGCGCATGTACAGCCGAGATATGATAGAGTCAACAGTAGAAAGTTTTCGATCCAGGGATCTTCTTGAAGCCCCTAGGATTGAATGGGAAAGGGAAAGGGAATTGACAGTAGAACTGTTCAATACTTGGACTCAAATCCACAATCAAGAAACCAATTAACCAAAAGCCACAAGGCCATAAAAAAGGAAATAAAATGCCAGTAAACCCAAATGTTTCGTCTTACCTTGATGAAGACGAACTAGAAACCACTTCTCGTGAAGACGCAGTCTTCGAAACAGAAGATGAAGATGAGTCAGCAGATCGCTCATCTGTAATTCAAGTAGGCTGGGCTGCAGCCAAGAAAGTACAAGCTAAAGTAGCCAAGTCATACGCTAACGACTTCAAGTTTGAAGAAGACGTTCAGTTGATCAAGTTCCTCTCTCCAGAACCAATGATCTTCTCTCAACACTGGGTACAGCGCACAGGCAAGAAGTCTTTTGTCTGTCTCGGTACATCACAGTGCCCACTATGCCGTGCAGGCAACAAGGCCGAAAACAAGTTTGCATTTAGCGTTGTTAACTTGACAGACGAAGACCCATCAGTACAGCTAATGACTGTTGGTATGCGTTTGTGCGGTCAGTTGGAAAAGCTGAACGGCGACCCTAAGACCGGTCCTCTAGATCGTATGTTCTGGGCAGTGAGCAAGTCAGGTCAAAGCACCAAGACTAGCTACTCCATCATGCCTGTTAAGGAACGCGATCTTCCAGAAGATTGGGATCTTGATGCTGATGAGGTTCGTAAAATCATTAGTTCCTTTAGTCCTCTAGGAACAGACGCGCTACGCATGTCAACCAAGGCTGAACTGGTTGATATTGCTCGCGAAATCCCAGAAGACTAATCCCCTAGGGGTAGGAAGCTAGGTCTCACCCTCCTTGATTTAGCTTCCTACCCCCTTTTCTTTCTATTGGAGAACAGAATGAAAAACATAGTACTTACTACCGATCAACTTCAAGAAGTGGTCGATGCCTACTCGCAAGTAGATGAATTTGTATTTGACGTAGAAACCATGGGAGAAAACCGTGGGGATCCTCGTCAGAACCCTGTTGTATGGATTGCTTTGGCCACAGAAGGCCGAGTAGATGTAATTCCTATGGGGCACCCTAACGGCACATATGTGCGCACTGATTACCCTTTGCTTCCCTCTGCTAAATTGCGACAGTCTAAAGGCATGCTCTTACGTCCACAGGACTACAGCAAAGATGAGCGCAAAGCTACTAAAGTATTCACAGAAGCGCCTGAGCAGTTAACCCCAGGGGAAGTTTTTAAATCTCTTAAGCCTTTATTTATGAGTGACAAAGTAAAGGTAGGCCATAACGTAAAGTTTGACCTGCAGTCTATTTCTAAATACATTGGTGGACTACCGGCACCTACGTTTGCTTGCACCCTTAATGCCGCTTTCATTATTAATAATGAGCACCGTATCAATCTTGGGCTTGCTGATTGCCTAAAACGTGAGTTTGGTTACGAGATGGTCAAGGGTGTAGGTAAAGAAATTGAAGCGCATAGCTTTGAGGATGTTGCTACTTACGCTGGGTTAGATGCTGAATGGACATGGAAGCTGTGGAAGAAACTAGAGTCCCGTCTTAAAGAAGACCGTTTGTCTAAACTCTTTGCTTTAGAAATGGATGTATTAGAAGTAATCTGTAACATGGAACTTCGTGGTGCAGACATTGATGTATCAGCATTGTCTAAGTTGAAGACAGACATTGAGTTTCAATTAGAAGATTGCAAAGGGCGTATTTATAAGTCTGCCGGTAAGTCTTTTAACATTAATAGTGTTAAGGAAAAGCAAATTTTACTTTATACCCCAAAAACAGAGGGAGGCCGAGGCCTAAAGCCAAAAGTTCCCACTACTAATGGTGAGAAAAAGATCAACCAAGGACAGGCCACTACGGTGTCTGACTTCTCTGTTTCGGAGCCAGCATTAAAAGCATACGCAGGCAAAGACGATCTTGTAGATGGGTTGCTTGAGTACTCTGACCTTAATAAGTTGCTTACTACATATGTAATCCCATACTTAGGTGGAGATATTACCCGTACATTGGCCGGTAAGAGCAAAGTAGTTGCTAAGAAGAGTTTGTTATTAAAAGGGCGGATTCATACTGACTTTGTACAGTATGGGACAGAGACTGGTCGTTTTAGTAGCCGTAATCCTAATCTTCAAAACGTTCCGGCCCCACATACCTCTAACGGCAAAGCAATTCGTAATTTATTTATTGCCCCCGAAGGCCATTCTTTAGTGGTAGCTGACTATTCTCAGATTGAGCCACGAGTCATTGCTTCTTTCTCTAAAGACCGCATTATGTGTGGGTCTTACCTAGATGGTGGAGATATTTATACTACTGTTGGTGACACGATGGGTGTGGACCGTAAAGCTGGCAAGGTGTTAGTATTGGCTATGGCATACGGCGTAGGTCCAGATAAGATTGCAGAGCAAATTGGGTGTACACCTAGGGAAGCTAAAGATCTGCTAGACAACTTTGTTAAGAAGTTCCCAGCAGTAGGTCGATACAAGCGCACTGTTATAACTCAAAGTCGTAACCAAACTCCTGTACCATATGCTTCTACTATCTTAAAGCGTCGCAGGTATCTTCCTGATCTTCGTTCAAGTGAGATTTGGAAGCGTTCACGTGCAGAACGTCAAGCGTTTAACACTGTTATTCAAGGGTCTGCTGCAGACCTTATTAAAGTAGCAATGGTTCGCGCTAACCGAATGATTCCAAAAGAATCTAATTTAATACTTACTGTGCACGATGAACTTGTCACAGTTACCCCTAATCATTTATTAGAGGAAACTGCTGAGGCAATTCGTTCAGCAATGGAGGGAATCAATGTGCTTAGTATTCCATTACTAGCCGATGTAACAACTGTAGAAAGGTGGGGAGACGCAAAATGAGTTTCTTTAACCGTAAGAAAAAGAATAAATTAACTGTTACCGCAATACCGCCACAAGTATTGATTCGTAAAATTATTTACGATAGTGGTTGTAGTGACCCAGAAGCTGTAGCAGTTGCACTTGGGTTATCGCCTGTTTCAGAAGAGGTAGCCGAAATGGAAGAGCAAGCAAGTTTTGACCGAGTTGCACGAATCGCAGCTTTGCTACCAATACTAGAAGCGCACGCACACATTGCAGCACAAGTTGCCGCAGCATCTTATACAACAGACTTAGAGGGCGCAGAGTTACCAGAAGAAGTATTGGGGGCATTAGTTACTATCTTTAAGTTTGTTTCTTTTGCCTCTGCAATGACTTGCTTATCGTCATTAGTAGATATGAACATTCTTAATGAAAAGTATCGATCATGAGCGATTGGTGGTCTCGTAAATTAGGAGAGCCTACTCCACAAGTTCCTCAACGTAGTGGTCTTCCTCCTACAAATAACCCAACTATCTCTGTGCGTTACGTACCAGAGGGCAATGTAACAGCTACTCCAGTTGCATACGATAGAGACTCAGACCAGCTAATGACTAAGTCTCAAGCAGCTAAACAAGTAGAGACTTGTCCTAACTGTTACTCAGGCAACTACTTTGCTCCAATGGGAACTCAACGTAAGCGTTGCTATGACTGTGGGTATCCAATCCTTCAACAAGGCACTGGCGCAGGCATGCCCGGTGGCTCAGCCGGAGGTCCCTCAACACCTTCAAAACAAGTTTCACAAGGTGGGGGATATAACCCCAACATAATCGTAGACAGGATCGGGTAATGATGGCATTAAACCCAGAAGTACTAAAAGTAGTTGCACTTCTTAATAAGAAGCTAGGCCCAGGCACTGTTATTAAAGCAAGCGACGCACAACTTCCTACTCGTATTACTACAGGATCTCTTACTTTAGATGTTGTACTAGGAGGGGGATGGCCAGTAAACCAATGGACTGAAATTATTGGTGAGGCGTCTAATGGTAAGACCGCTATTGCTCTTAAAACTGTTGCAGCTAATCAAGCTAAAGATCCAGACTTTACTACCGTATGGATTGCTGCAGAGCCTTTTGATGTTGGTTATGCGCAAATGTGCGGCATTGATACTGACCGTGTATTTGTAGTATCAACAAATATTATGGAAGAAGCATATGAGGCTGCAATTCAATTCTGCGAGTCTAAAGCTGTTGATCTTATTGTTATTGATTCCCTTCCCGCTTTAGTTCCAACAGCAGAAGATGATAAGAACATGGATGAGATGACAGTAGGACGTGGAGCTTTGCTTACCAATAAGTTTTTCCGCAAGGTTTCTAAAGCCACTAAGCGTTCTCTCATTGAAAGCGAACGCGGGATTACTTGCCTATTGATTAACCAGTTCCGTATGAAGATTGGGGTAATGCATGGTGACCCCCGTACTACTCCAGGTGGCCTAGGAAAAGATTATGCTATGGCTATTCGCGTAGAAGTAAAGCGTGATGACTGGCTAGAAGTCGGTGTTGGAGAAGGCAAACGCCGTTGTGGTCAGACTATCCGTGTACGTACGATTAAGAACAAGACATTCCCACCACAGCAAACTGCATATCTAGATTTTTGGTTTGCAGATGGTGGTCCGTTAGACGCAGGCTCTTACGACTCAGCCAAAGAGATTATTTCTCTATCTATTCTCAATGGGATCGTAGAACGTCGTGGAGGCTGGCTATACTATGAAGATAGGAAGTGGCAGGGTGCTGCTAACATGCTGGAGTCTATCCGTGAGGAACTTGATCTCAAGGATGCATTAACTAAGGAAGTAATGGATACCCTCCGTACTTCCCCACTAATCAAAATAGAGGAAGAAGATTAAAATGGTACTATCACGTATTACAGGAACGCAGGCATTCTCACACATGAATGTATGGCGGTTGCAACATAAGAGCATTGCTGTAGGGCATTGTCATGCAACCTGTCAGAATGCCTGGGGACTTCCCGTCAAGTACGCGTCTGCAATTGACGCGTGGAATCATGTGCCTAAAGCTCACCGCCATATGGACCCAAAGAAAGCTCCTATTGGAGCTGTTCATTTTTGGGAGGGCGGAAATTATGGGCATGTGGCAATGCAGTCAGATAAGAAAGATGTAGTTATTACTACCGATGCTCCTACCCCTGGCTACATTGGGTTAGAGCACATGTCTTTCTTTGAAAAGAGTTGGGGCAAGAAGTATCTTGGTTGGGCTAGCCAGTACAACGATGTTGATCTTCAGCTCGGCAAGATGCCTAGCTAATGAAGTCGGAAGGTCAAAAGCAGTCTCTAAAGCACGAAAAGCGTTTAGAGAAAGCCCTCGGAGGCCAGCGTTCTGCTGGCTCCGGGGCCTTCTGGTCTCGTAAGGGTGATGTCAGGACTAATGACTTCTTGATTGAACACAAGTGGACAGGTAAGAAGTCTTTCACTCTTAAATCAGATGTACTAGAAAAGATAGTTATGGAAGCTATCTTAGATAGTCGCATAGCCGCATTGGGGATATCTTTGAACGGCAAAAATTACGTGCTCTTGGAGGAACACGATTTTATTGAACTCCGAGAATTTAGAAATGAGCACGTATGTATGACGACAACGTCCCTTGGGCATGGCGATACGACGCCAAATGCAGAGGACTAGACACTGAACTTTTCTTTCCCCCCAGGGATAAGAATCTTTACGCACCCATAGCAGAAAAAGCTAAAGCAATTTGTTTTGGTTACGACGGTGAGCCGCCTTGCCCAGTCCGTAAAGACTGCCTAAAAGAGGCAATTAAAAATGACGAGCAACATGGTATCTTTGGCGGTTTGTCTCATCGTGAAAGAAACGCTATGGTTAGAAAATATAAAGATTCCGGTAAAACTTTGGATGAATGGTTGGAGTAAAAATGTCGCCTAAGCCGCAGACGATTGCAAGTAAAGAATTAAAAGCGTACCTAAATGCTAATAAAAGGGTCACACGTCTGACGGGGCCATTAGAGCGTTACATACTTACCCGTGACCCCGAATTTCGGGATCAATCATATCTACATCCAAGTGACTTGATTAAGTCTGAATGGTGTGCACTACATGCCTATCATCAATTGACTGGCAATTATGTTGCCACCCAAGAGAAACCAACGCTTCGCTTACAGTCAATCTTTGACGAAGGCCATGCCATCCACCACAAGTGGCAGTCATGGATCACAAAGATGGGCAACATGTACGGCCTTTGGGAATGCGTGTACTGCAATGAATCTTTCTACGGTATTGCTCCAGATGGCTGCCAATTCTGTGATGAAGGCGGTTTAATCTACAAGGAAGTACCTTTATCGTCTGAAAAACATATGATCCGGGGCCACTCCGATGGTTGGGTTAAAGGTTTGGGAGATGATTTCCTCATTGAAATTAAATCAATGGGGGCTGGCACAATTCGGATAGAAGCCCCAGGGCTACTAGCTGGTGCCAACGGTGACCTGGAAGCCGCGTGGAGGGCCATCAAACAGCCTTTCAGGTCACATATGCTTCAGGGTCAGGTTTACTTACACCTATGCCACTTAATGGTAGAAGAAGGACTTGCGGAGTCCGCACCAGAGTCAATAGTATTTCTATACGAACTCAAAGCTAATCAGGACTACAAAGAGTTTGAGGTCCAGTATGACCCTGAATATGTAGCCGATGTATTTGAGAACGCTCTGGATGTAAAGTGGGCAGTTGACAACAAGCGCCCACCTGCATGTAATATAGACCCAGTCAAGGGTTGCAAGCGTTGCTCAACCTTTAGGGAGGAATCTAATGAAGTGGTCTGAAGTAGATAATAGCCTTGAATATGCTTGGGAAGAAACTCGTCTCCTCAAAGAGGCTATAAAAAATATTCACAAAAAAATGACGCATATCTATGGTAAAGTTGCATGCACTGAGTGCGGACAAGCTTGGCCATGTCGTACAATTCAAGCTATAGGGGATACAAATGAGTAACAGTTCACACGCATTAAACTCACTCAGCACTAAGGGGTTTAAGATTCCGATTAAACCTACATACGAAATTCCAGATCTTCCTAGGGACATTACAGAACTTGATGATGATGATCTTATGGAACTTTTTGTTACACTAACTAGTTGGACAGACTACGTTGCCCCACAAGTTGCTGTGTCAGCAATTGACGAGCGTGAGTGCGATCGTCTAGTATCTGTATTAGAGGCAACAGCCATGATTAATAATTGGAAAGGTGGTAGCGGTGATCGCATTACTATTGCTAAAGCACATATTCTCCTCGACCCACGGGTTACGGACGCACGTAAAGAACTTGATGAAAAACATGCCTACCGAAAATTGGTAGAAACCTTGTTACAAAATCTAGAACGCGATGCCGCATTAGTTTCTCGTGAACTAACCCGGCGTACATCAGACAATGGAGTTAAGAACCGCTCACGGAGGTACACGGTATAGTGAATGCAAAAATTTCAACGACTTACGCTACTAGTACTAGTAGAAGTACTATTAGTAGTTCTAGCTATAAACAGGCACAATACGCCACCGCTACTGTCGTCGCCCCAGCAGTTGATGTAAAAGGGGTTAAAGTTTTAACGGTAGAGGATGTTGAAGAGGTGGCACAGATGTTACACAATCTTTTGCAAGATTCATTAATTACTTGTGAGGAAGATTGTTGCATTGAGGAGAGTAATAAAATAGACTTTACTGATATAAGCCTTAATATAATTAAGCTCATTACTGCCGATTACTCTATTGGTGTAGAAGAAAAACAACAATTAATGAGTAAGTTAGCAGCTACTCAACTTGACCTTAGTAACCTTAAAAAACAAATGATTATGTCTAATCATAAAGAAGCCGAGGGTTTGCACGAAAAACGGTTAAATAATTTTAAAAGCCGTAGTTATAACAACCCTTATATTGAAGAAAAGCAATGATAATTGGGGTGTCAGGTTACGCTCAGTCCGGTAAGGATGAGATAGCTAAATTTGCTTTAGAATACGGGTTTAATCGTGCAGCTTTTGCAGATACCCTGCGGGAAGCTATTGTAGCTTTAAACCCTTTGATTGGTGTAGGGGTGCGTGCTAACGATCTTGTAATGTTAATGGGTTGGGAAAAAGCTAAACGTCTGAGCCCAGAACTACGTATGCTATTACAACGTATGGGTACAGAAGCTGGTCGTGAAATCTTTGGGGAAAACATTTGGGTTGATAAAACTCTAGGAGGGTTAGATCCTTCTAAGAACTACATCATTACCGATGTACGCTATAAGAATGAGGCAGACGCTATCCGTAACCTAGGTGGTCAGATGTGGCGTGTAAAGCGTCCAGGCACTGGCCCAGTAAACAAGCACAAGTCTGAGGTAGACCTAGACGATTATACTTTTGACTTTACAATTAAAAATGACGGTGACTTAGAAAATCTAAAGCACCTAGTAGACAAGATGATGTTGGTAGTAGCATGAGTGACAAGATTGAAACTATTGATGTAGGCAAAGTGGATTGGAACAAGACGGCTGTTCAGTACATGGAACTAAACAAGCAAAAGACTGAAGCCATTCAGCGTGTGCGTGAATTGCATAAATCAGTTACGCAAGACAACGCTGCTTGTGGTGACATAGATTGCTGTGGCAGTTATGAAGAGTACGAACAATGTGCTGACTGCTTTAGTGCCTACCCCTGCGACACTATCAAAGCGTTAGACGGTGAGCAGGAATGACGATTAAAAGCGAGGGACTCGCAAAAGAATATATTCAAATGGCAAAATCTATTCATCGTGTGCGTGAACTGCATAAGCCAAGTGAAACGCTTGGAATTTGGGATGTAGTTTGTTCAGTCTGCATGGAGGGCGATGACCCTGCTGATTATGTTGAATACCCATGCGACACCATTAGAGCGTTAGACGGTGAACAGTAATGGGCGTTAAAGTATTTGGAGTTCCAAACCTTAAAGGCCCAGTATGGGTTGGGGTCGATCAGTCATACTCAGGGTTTGCCATTACTGCTATAGACAAAGATGGAAACTACTACACGGAGGTAAAAAAGATTGAAGGAACTGGCGTGGAGCGTCTTCACCGGGCTCGTCTCTTTTTACTTGGGTTTCTTAGTGGGTACATGGTTGATGCGATTGCCATTGAAGGGTACGCGTTTGGGAGCCAAATGGCAAACATGGCAGGAGAACTCGGAGGAATGATCCGACTAGCATTGTTTGACAGCTATAGGTTTGTTAATGAATCCTCAGCGTTCCCACTAGTTGTTCCTCCTACTAGTCTAAAGAAGTACATCACAGGTAAAGGTACTGGCATTAAAAAAAATCAAATCTTACTATCTGTGTACAAAAAATGGGATGTAGAGTTTCACGACGACAATGCCGCAGACTCCTATGGCCTAGCTCGCATAGTTCGTAACCAGCATGACTTTGAGTATGAAAAAGAAGTTTACGATAAGTTAACTGGCAAATAATGGTAGGGTTTCCTTGAGGGCGCTCCAATAATCGAAACCATAAGGAATACTAATCGTGAGCGAAACACAAGAAGAAGAAAAATTTTTGCGGGTAAGCGGTGGATCTAATCCACAAGCTGTAGGGTCTGCTATAGCCCATGCGTTATATGAAAACCCTGTAATTAAAGTTCGTGCAGTAGGTGCTTCGGCAGTAAATCAAGCTGTTAAAGCTATTGCAATTGCCCGAGGGTATGTGGCCCCAAGAGGTTTAGATTTAGTTTGTAAGCCTGGATTTACATCTGTTGACTCCAGAGAAGGCACCATATCAGCAATTGTGTTTACAATTACTGCAAGTTAACGCTGATAATATGCCTGGTAAAGCTTACGGTTTAGGTATCAACTCTCTATTTAGAATGAGGTAAAAATGGCTAATTCGTCAGAAGACGTTGACGCAGCCCTGGCCGGTATGGCACAGGTTGGTGCTCCCCGTGAGCCAATGGGTACATCTGCAATTGACACTACTTACTACGCTTCAGGAAATACTGGTAATCAGCACCTAATGCCACGTGGTAATGTTCAAGCAGGAGACCCTACAATTTCTAACAAGGCTATCCGTCCACAGGTTATGCTTGGTGCAGATCGTATGGGCGCTAAGTACACCGTCTTTACTAACCTAGTTCAGTCAAACGCCCCAGAAGCAGGCGCAACTCAGGCAAATGGCCGCATTGTTAAAGCCTCTACAAACCGTAGCCGTGGTGGATTCGATGATGGTATGGGTACGTCTTACCTGTAAGATATAAGTAAATACATATGTGAGGTAGCCCTTCGGGGCTATCTACACTAATCGGGATAATAATTGGAGGTATACTGTGCTATCAACCGCACTTAGGGCATATAGAACTAGTAAGAAGAACGAGCGCAAGCTCTGTGTAATAGCCCAATGGGTAGAAACGCTTTTAGAAGAAGATACTTCAAGTTTTGAAGAAGCATTAACAGATTATTCTATTTCTAATAGACAATTACTTAATATTTTAAAATCAGTGGGGGCTCCATTTAGCTTAGAAGCACTCCGTAAACACCGTAATCAGGAGTGCCCATGCCAAGCTTAGGCGTTGAACTAGCCAAGCTACGTAAAGAGATGGCGTTTGATGGTCCAGAGTGGCCAGTAGTACAGCCAGCAAAGCCTATAGTAATCAAGCAACCTGCAAAACCTAAGAAAACTCCTGCCCTAACAGGTGGCTGGAAGACTGCAGTTATCTTGCCTGACCCACAGATTGGTTACCGCCAGTTTGAGGATAGCACTCTAGATCCTTTTCATGATGAAGCTGCTATGAATGTAGCCCTGCAGATTCTTAATGCTGAACAGCATGAGAGTGGTGTGCACCAGGTAGTAAATCTGGGGGATTACATTGATCTTCCAGCACAGGGCAAGTATGAGCAGGAAGCTGCTTTTGCCTTTACTACTCAGCATGCAATTGACCGTGGTAGTTTATTTGCTGCTCAACAACGTGCTTATGCTCCATATGCAAAAATTATTATCCTTGAGGGTAATCACGATCGCCGTATGCAGAAGTTTGTACAGGCTAATGCACTGTCAGCTTTTGGCCTACGCCGTGCTAACACACCCACGTCTTGGCCGGTAATGTCTATGCCTTACCTGCTACGCCTAGAGGACTTTGACGTAGACTACATTGATGCCTACCCAGCAGGTATGTGGTGGATTAACGACAAGCTACGTGCTATCCATGGTGACAAGGTGAACTCTGGTGGCTCAACAGCCATGAAGTACACCAATGAGATGCCACATATCTCTACAGTATTTGGGCACATTCACCGCCAAGAGATCCAGTCAAAGACTACCTTTGACCGTGAGGGTAAAGTTAAAGCTATGGCTATTAGCCCAGGCTGCCTATGCCGTATCGATGGTCACGTACCTAGTGTCAAGGGCTCTACAGATTCTAACGGCAAGCCAGTAACATACTGGGAGAACTGGCAGCAAGGTATTGCAGTCATTCGTTACAAGGATGAAGGCTCATTCCATGTGGATCTAGTCCATATTGATGAAGGCAAAACTCTCTATAAAGGACAAGAATTTATCTCTAAAGTCTGATAAAGTATAAATAATTGTTGGGCCCGGTCTTAGGATGCGGGCCCGATCTCGGCATAGTAGTCCAAGTTAGAGACCGCCTATACAACGGAGGGAATGTGCAGGTTCAAGTCCTGCCTATGCCACTCAGACCCACACCTCTGTACGCATGTGTGGGTTTCTTTTTAGCCGTACAACTCTCAATAATTAAAGGAAAATGAGAGTATGGCTAAGGCAATTTTTGAACCCCCGGGCATACCACACATGTCTCAAAAAACTGACCCGACGTTTGATGCCCCAGTAACTGTTAAAAGAAAAGATCTTGACAGTGTTGAAGACTCTTCCTCTAAAGCTTTTAGTGTAAAAGGTGCTGGTGGAAAAGCTATAGCTAAAGTTGTTCCCAAAGACGCTAAACCAATATACAGTAGTTCAGGCCGTACTGTTTCTGTAGCACCAGCTTCAATGACTGTTTATACACCAAGTGCAGGAGATATGGCTGCGCACATTCGTAAGCAAATGGGTGCAGCGCCTGCCGTATCAGAACCTTCTCCTTCAATTACCCCTGTACGAAATATAAATCGTGAATCAAGTTCCAATCGCGTTAGTGTAAGTGGGCCTTTGCGTAATACCACTGCTTACCGTCCAGGAAGTACACCAGGTACTGTTTACAGAAGTATGGGTGAAAACGAAGGGTATCAAAGAGGATACAACCCAGAACAAATGCGTAACGTACGTGACGCAGAAAATGCAGGGCATTTAACAATTGAATCTAGCGCGTCTACCATGCCTGATCGACGCATTGGTAGAGGGCATCATGAGTTTGAAGAACACTTAACTCGTGAAGCGCTAGCCCGTAGCAGACAGCCTATACACGAAATTGCTAATGCTTCTAACCCTCTTACCATTAATTTAGTAGATGCCCCTTCATCAGGAGCCGGCGGGCATTACGAACCTGTGCCAGATAACAATGGTAGATACAATATTTTTATAAAAGCGCAAAACGGTAGTATTAGAGCAGATGATGAAAAACGTGTTAGAGAAACTTTTGGTCACCGTAGCAAAACTATTATACACGAATTGGGTCACCATGCTGACCCTGATTTAAAAAAGTATTACGCTAACCCGTATAATTCTGGTAAAAAAGGCGTTTCTGAGTATGGGCGTGGAGAAGGTTTTGCTGATGCCTACCAAGATAAAAACCATGTGCCAGATCCTAGATCTACAACTACTAGTAGATCTTTGTACCCATATTATGCTCAAATTTTACATCATTCTACTGATCCAGAAACTAAGAGTTGGTCTACGTCTTATGTTTCAGCTGGCGGAGAACTTGGGCCAACTAGATCGCCGTTATATGACCAAGTTTCTCTTGATACTCTACCTAAATATGCAGATGCTTTGGGTAACGCTGACAAGAATGAAAAAGAAATTGCTACTCACCAGCTTGATTTTATTCACCCAAAAACTGGGCGCCCTACTACCTACAATTTCTTAATACATCATTTAGCTAGGAATCAATAATGTCTGGACCAACTCCAAGCCCTAAACAAGAATACCAATGCCCAGGTTGTCCCTTAAAAATCCGTGGGCAAGCTGCTGCTATTCTTCATAGAGATCGTGAACATCCTGACTCCTCTTTGGGACCCATAGAACATGGCGGGGTGTCTTTAATGCAAATTCCTCACAACCCTAAAGTTCCAGGATTAGCTACTCCAGGACCTACTTCGCATGCGCCAATCATTGACCATGCTGGGAGAAAAATGGTTGTAGCTAAGTACCACGATGTACAAGTACCTTTTTACCTTAGCAGTGGAAAAGCTGGAAAAGATAGTGAAAACGTACACCCAGAAGATAGAGTTGCTGCAGGTAAATGGTACCCATTTTTTGGAATTGGTTCGGATGGATGGATTAATAAGGGTAATTCAGATCAAATTAACCATCATTATGGTAGCCCAGAATTAGAACATATTGCTAAAACGCTTGATGAGCATATTGGTGATGTTAGGGACGATACCTCACACCCAGTTGTGGATCATTCGTATCGAGCACCGGGTAGTGAGCATCAACACGTATCTTTTATTAACTCTACTATGCCAAATGAACCTGCCATTCACCCCAATTATGAAGACGTCCCTAAGTTTAGGGATCAAGCTATTGAAGGAAAAGAAACCCGCAAACAAAATATGTGGCATATTATCCGTGCTTTAAAAAACTCAAGGATGAGAAGTGCCTAGTTCGCATCAAAATTGGCAGTACCTGGGTGGTAATGGGTTTGTAGGTTCGTACACCACCACAGGTGGAGGTGGTACGCCCGTAACTGGTCGTAGCGAGATGGACTTTGCCCGTATGGGTGTGGGTAAAACTCCCAATGCTGAGTACCCAGATGGTTACCTAGGAACAATCCGCTCACGCCGCGATGACCGTGGTAATGGTACCGACACGGTACTAGATTCTCTTAAGAATCGCCAAAATCAAAGAGCTTACCAGCGTGGAGTTCACAAGGGTGAGCGTATTGATCCAGGGCAATACTACTGGCCGGAGGGATTAGACCCAGATCGCAGCCTTTTAAACCGTCCAAAGATCATAGATAATAACGGAGCAGTCAATATGATGATGCCTCGATACGCCCCAGAGTCCGTATTAGCTCCTGCTCCATCTCTTGTTAATGACGGTAAGGCTAATATCAAGGGCAACGATCCAATAGAAATTAATCAGTCTAGGGCGCATGTCCTTAAACATTTAGCACCGAAGTGGTAATCTAATGCATCCAAAAGTAGCGCAAATAGTAAAAAGAGTTGGCTCTGACGCCATTGAAGCCGTGCAAACACGTGATTTAGGAAAAGGCTTAGGAGTTATTGCAGCCGGAGCTGCTATTGCTGCCCACCCTATTATTGGTACAGCATTAGCTCCAAAGATTACTGAAGGAACTGAAGCGGTAGTAAATAACGTAAGAGACCGCATTAGAAATAGAAGAGAGTCCTAATGTCAACTCGATCAGAAGAATTTTTAAATTCTATACATGTATCAAAAGGCGGGTTTACGGTTGACTCCTCAGGTGAGGCGACTCGCCGAGGTACTGAGTTAACTCCTGGGGGCATGGCTCTTATGATTAAACAGCATAAAGAAGGAAAACATGACCCTTTAAACACTAGTCTTAGATGGAAAGACGGCAGCCCCGTAAGCACCGACGATTTATTAACAGTAAGATCAGTTTGCCCATTATGTAAGGGAGAGTAGTCAATGGACGCAGCAGATACAGTATATGGACGTAGGCCTTGGAATAGAGGGCCAGATGACAAAGAAACTGAGGATGACTCAGAACATACCAGATATGATTATTTAGGCCCTCATTCAAGTCGTGATCAAGCCATGATAGCTCAAGCTCTTGCCTCTAATACAACTCCTGGGCAATACTTAACAGATATTGTTCGACCACCCCTACCTCAAGTTCAACTATTTAGATCTCGTTATGGGTATAGGACTCGGGAAATAGGTATTTCTGACATTATGAATGTAGATGAGATCTATGCGGAGCCACGCACAGAAGTAACTGGAGCTGCTGGTTTTGAGGGCTCAAGCAGGAATTCATCCGGAAACGCTTCTTACTAAGGATAAATAAATGGGAATTAAAAAGAATTTGTCAGGCGCTGACATTCAAGTACTCGGTGAAGCCGAATTACGACGTCGCAAAGCTACTCAAGGTACTTGTCCTAATTGTTTTTTGAAAGCAAAGCTTACCCCTATGGGTGTTTGCCAAGACTGCGATGACGCAGTACGTCCTGCAACACGTCAAGAACAAGCTCCTGAACCTGAAGCTACTAGCTCTACACTTCGTAGGTATCCCTATGATGAAACAAAGAGCTGGATGGGTCGAGCAACTTATACAGAAGAGCGTGAATCAAGAACGGGAGGGGGAAGCCGTACTATCTACAAATTAGAAGGTCCTAAACATTCCCCGGCCTATTTAGGGTCTTGTGCACAGCACACAGCTCCAGAAAATCCTTCAAATCTAGAACCACACCCTAATGCATTGGGAACTTTGCCTATTAACGCAACTCTAGATGATTATGAGCACTATGCAGCTGCTCGTGGTGGGCGAGTACTAGGCGGGGTTATGCATGTTGATCTTAGAACTCCAGAGCAGCGCGACCCTAGTCATCGTTCTTACGTTCCAACTCCAATGCTTGTTAGCCAAAAAATTAATCACAACCCTACGCGCCCTACTTCAAAAGATAATAATTGGGGTGAAGATGCTCCTAAAATTACAACATGGACAGAATATACAACGCAAAAAGATTTCCATATTAATGCTTGGAGAGCTCACGAACTTTTAGAAGATGCTAGAGCTAGACTAACCCCAGAAGAACTAGAAGATCATAATATTAAGCATGGTGGTATTCTTGATTCAGATTCACCAGGTCAGCGTGACGAAAAGGGCATTCCTTGGAGAAATAAGCCAGATACTTGCCCATTATGTCGTGCAGTTGAGCAAGTTAAGACTGCTGAATACGAACACGACACTGGCCAGCACACACGGGATGTCCATCCATTATGTCCAAAGTGCTAAAAGGAACTATTAATACTAGTAATGCAGATTGCAAACTTTGCGGAAAACCTGTAGGAACTGTAGAAAATATATGGTCCCGAACTCCCAATAAGTGTGTAAACTGTAAGAATAAAGAATTTAAGAAAAAAGTAATGCAAGGCATGTTCTAATTAGGAGAACTCATGGAAAGATCAAAAACAGAAGAACTTAACGAAGGCGCTACTGACGGTAAGTACCGTAAGGTTCGTCCTAATACTCATGTTGCCCAGGGGCTGGGAGATGAAATTGTTACGGCTAACCGTGCAGGCCTTCACCCGTTCTACAACTATGGCTTTATTGATACTGAGACTCCTTCAAAGGTATCTCCAGGAGCATCTAACGTCAAGACTGGTGCAGTCCCTTCATACAACAACACACCAGTTGCTGATCTCAACAACTATATGGGAGCAGGTCAGTAATAATGGCTTTTTTCTCAAGAGCGGGTAAGACCTCAGGAGTATGCAAAAGCTGCAAAAGAATTAAGAATGTAGAAGGAGAATGCTCCTGTAACTCTGGAGGCACGGACGCCGAATGTGGAAACTGTGGAGCTATAGGATATATTCCAGATCGTAGTGCTCCTGAAGCAGTTATTCGCCAAAAGATCGGCTGCACTTGCGGGTCGGCAGAATAATGTTTTACGAGGAGGACGAGTACGAAACTTTAACCCATAAAGAAAGACAACTAAAAGAGTTACATGCAAGAAGGACTGAAGATGAGCTTTATGTCCTACTAAATGAAGCTTTAGATAAGTTACATAATAATTTTCAGGAAGAGTAATGGAAGAACAACCGAAAGCTGCTCCAAATTATCGCGATGCCGCGGACGAGTTAGCAGTACTTCCAGAAAACAGTCAAAAATTAATTTTAAGAACCCACCATGGCTGCGATTACGCCGGTGTGGATGATCATGGTGTTAGGACTACCTGTAGTAATCCTGCAGATACCGTTGTTTTTGCTACCGTACAACGCCCAGAAAGAGATGAAACTAACGCGTTAACGGGAAACTTAACTCAGCCCAAAGTAATTTTGCCTTCTGAAGAAATTAAAGCGTATTGCCCTCTTCACGACCATATGGCTGTTGATGACCTTCACACAAAGCTAAGAAAAGGTTCTAATGAAAAATATAGGGAAACTTATATAGATGAAGATGGTACTCCTACCCACACTCATACTGCGGATGCATTGCCTATTTCTGTACTTTCAGAAGATAACCCAAAAACACATGCTTGGAATCGTCAAAACGCTAATTTGGTAAAAAAACTTCGTGAAGGCCTATTGCTAAATACTCTTAGGCATTCTGGAAGAATTAAAAACGTACCCTCAAGAGGATTTGCCCGTGGAGCCTTTGATGACAGTGAAGACCTCTTCGAAGATGTTACTCGCGAAGAGTTTGGTACAACTGGTTTTGAAGAAGCTACTGGGTCTACTATCCAAGATATTGTTGAAGGCAGTGTGCACCAAGCACTTAATCCTAATTTTGTGCAAGATACAAAACCTACCGCTATTGAAAGTGCAAGGTTTGAAGATGAAGAATCTCAAACAACAAAGCAAGCTCAAGCACATAGAAATAAAATTGCTGCCGCTTTGTCAAGAGCTAAAAACAAAGGGCATAGATGGTGCACTAAATGCCAAAAGTCTACTAAGACAGACCCTTACTGCGATACTTGTTTCTCAGAAACTGTAGACTCCGGGTCTGTACCAAAAAAGAGTGCCGGAAGACCAATGAGGGTAGATGAAGAAAACCACGTAGTTGTCACTACAAATAGCACTACTAAAGCTGTACAAGCTGCTATTGGTAACGCTGTTCCAGTACCCGGACCAAATGGCACTAGCGTTACTCTTCCAAGTACTGTGGATAACACAAGAGACTTTCTTAAAGGAACTGGTTATGCGCCAGATTACCGTGCAATTGAAGGTGCGCACGAGAAGTCTGATTTTACTGTCTCACATTTTGCTCCAACAGAAGATTACGAAGACCCAGAAACTATGGTTCCCTCTTTAGGAAAAGGAGGTAGTCAGTATGTTTCACGTACTGGAGCTCTTTCTGAGAGTGAAAGCAGAGCAGCTGTATTTCAAGGCCCGTCAAAAGCTGATACAGGCCCATTATTAGGAACTAATGCACGCCCTGGAGTTACGCAGAATTCTGAAACAGGAGAATATGAGCCTATTACAGCAACTTCTGAAGGTAAACTTATTGATTTTACAGATGGTTCTATAGAAAACGTTGATCCTAATAAGAGCGTTAAGTCTAGAGAAAGAACATACGGGCTTAATGTAAAATTTGTTAACCATGTGGCTCCTTCTACTACGTGCCATGAGTGCTCAATTACTGGAGAAGCATCCCCCGTAGTTAGAAAATTTGTTAAAGATCATAATGGAGAACTAAAAGGCGTTTGTGCCAAAGGTCATAGAATGCCTACAAGCAATATCCCCGTTGCTTGGCATGAGGGCCGTGCTGTACACGTATATCCTCGCCCAACTGGTACTGAAGATAACCAAGGCCGTCCTGAATACAAATGGATTCCTACAGAAGAACCTGCAGTTCACAAAAGAGAAGATGGGGTTCGGGTTCTTGTTTCTCGTGATGAGGTAGTAAAAGCTGCTCCTTTTAGGCATAGTCAGGAAGCTTTTAGTAGAAGAAACCCATCAACAAGAGCTAGAATGGTCAGTGCAGCTCTTTGGAGAGTTCAAAACCGAAATGTTTTAGCTCCTACTGGGGCTGATTCATTGGTAGAACAACAAAAACTATTGTTGTTAAGAGAACATAACGCTAATTTCTTACAAGGCCAGCAAGAAGCTTCTCAAACTCCGCCTACAGAGGGAAACACTAATGGCTGATGATTATAATTTTGATATACCTGAGACCGGAGATAAAGGTCAAGAAGCGGTTGATCGTGAAAAAGGCAGAAAAAGTAAAAGCCGTCAATTTAAATTAGTTTCTCCAACACAGCGAGCACGTGCTGGTCGTACACGAGTACGCCTTGTTATTGACCCAAATGCTGAACTAAATGACCGAGGTATTCCTCAAGGAAACCCAGCAGCAGTTGTGCGAGACGTCCCAGCATTGCCTTCTCGTATGTCGGATGTAGTGCCCAGCTCAGGGGTAGTTTCTGATACTGAGAATGTATTTTTTAATGCAGATCACGTTGCTGGAAACCATGCTGAAACCCCTGACTTAGAAAATTGCGCAGCTTGTCAACGTTCAGCTAGAAAAACAGCTAAGAATAGTGCTATTTTTGGGCACGCAGGCAATGAAGCTAAGTATCGTGCACACCCTGAACATGTACGAGAACACATTGATTCTATGATGCAAAAAGGCGTAAGTTTAAAAAACGCTTTAGAGTATGTAAAGAAAAATCATTTTCTCTTTGGGTTAGATGAAGAAGACGAAGAGTCCGGTGCTGGAACTGCGGGCGCTGGAAAAGTGTTAGGGCCAACAAGACCAAGACATCTTCGTCGTAGTAAACACATTGATTACGCTGAACAATTTCTTATAGAAAAAGGCGCTAGAACTAAAGGGTTTGAGCCTTGGGAAATTACGGCACATCAAGGTAAAACTGCACAACAAATTATTTTTGAGGCTATGCCTGAGTTAAAAGAACAAATCTATAAAACTCCACCATCTACAACGGTTACTTTTTTGCCAATGGAAGGTGTGGAGCTAAAGCCTTTAGAAATGTACCATACTAGGTCAGATGGTACTAAAGTACCTTATTCTCCTGCAGACTATGTAGATCACCATACGGCTGAGCATAAAAAAGCTGTAGCCATGGGTGATACAAGAGGGGCAAGATTTCATCAAGACCAAATTAGAAAACATCAAAACCAAGCTCCTATATATGCTACAGTAACCCCAGATCCTAATGGAAAAGTATGGAAAAAGGGTATTATTAGCCGCGATGATGCCTGGGCAAGCCTAGCTAAAGCAGAAGAAACTGGAAACCCAGAGTGCGATTTAAAATGTGATTTAGGTACCCAACACGCTCAATGCCCAAAACATGGTCAACTGCTATTTCCTGAAGAATAAAATAACAATCAGTAATTGCGGATAATCCTACAAACTGCATGTACAGTAGTACGTGTAACCTACGTAGGAGAGCTAATGAGCATACCGATTATTGGGCAGGGTCAGCGACCCTCTGCCGATAGCGGGCCTGTTAAAGAAATTATTGACAATGGCCCTAAAATTCGTATTCTTTACTGCTGGAATTGCAAAACTATTGAAGAGCTTCCAGACTTTGAGGGTAACCCAGAAGATGATCTTTTATTAGAGATCTTAATTGAGCCTCATCAAAGTGCTGGCGTACCTCACAAGGGCACAGTATTTAAAGTACCCGTGGGTATTTGGTCTGTACAATCACAGCGTGAAGAAATTATCCGCCAAATGCGTGATCAGATCTCAGGCGGTCTAGATAACCTAGACGCAGGTTACTACGAGACTCGTGCTACCTTCTATGAAGATGCAATGACGTGTTACGCAACCCATCTTCGCCCTACAGATAGCTGCTCTGACTGGAAGTCAGAAACTAAGCGTCTGTTACCTAAGACAGATGCCCTGCGTAAAGATGCAGGGCTAATGTCAGCCAAGAGTTCAGCAAGCACAAGGGTGTACCTTTGTGACTTCTGTCCAGTAAAATCCGTAGTAATGACTAAGCAGCGCAATGCTGCTGGAATGTATAAGGAATAAAATGTCAGAGATTAAGAATGAAGTTATTGACGCTATTGAAGAAGAACTAGCAGTAGAAGCAGATAAGCCTGTAATTGAGGCAGCTTTTATTGTAGCAATTGGTGAGGGTGGCCAGGTTTACTTGGAACGTAATACCGAAGCTCTACGTCTTGATGTAAAGCGCGAAGCAACAATGATTGAAGTTCGCCGTTACATCTCAGAGATTCTCATGGATCTTCAGGCACAAGCAGCCGGTGAGTACACCCTCACAGCTCTTATGTCCGCACAAAATAACTCTGCACCAGCTGCAGAATAACCTATTCGGATTGGATGCCAAATATGTACGTTGAAATGGCTTGTTCATGTACCTCTTCTTTCTCTTTGGATACGCAAGAGGAGTATGTCGAGCCTATTTGGCATCTAATCTGGAGGTTTGCTAATGCCCACATTCGTTGTGGCTATGTTACTCCAGTAGTTAATGTTGATGAGGAAATTGACGCAGAGTTAGATAAAAAGAAGGCTAAGGTAACCTCAGCTCATGAAGAAGAGGATGATGAGTAAATGTCATATCTTAATTCTTTTAATGGAGATGATGTAAATGTTTCACCCAGCTCAACATCTTATTTTAGCGACCCATCCTCAGGATTAGATCCTAATCTTTTTGAGGGGATGCATATTCGCTCTTGGGTCAGAAATAGCATTCTAAGAATGTTGTTTGAACACCTTGCTGTTCTTTACCAAGACCCAAATCGTTGGATATCTGCCTGGCTTGCAGGGTCTGGAGTCTCATATCAATGGGAAAGTGCTAGATCCCCTGGAGATCTAGATTGTCTAGTGGGCATTGATTATGTTACTTTTAGGCGTTTTAATTCTGATTACTCAGGTTTAAGTGACGTTGAAATCTCTAAGATGTTTAACGAGTCTTTTCACAGAGATTTAATGCCAGACACCTCGAACTGGGAGGGTTACGAGCTAACTTTTTACGTAAATTCCCAGTCAAATATTGTTGACATCAACCCTTATGCAGCGTATGACCTAATTAATGACACCTGGACTGTAGAGCCTAGTCGTTCCCAAAACCCTCCCTACTCAAAAATGTGGGAACAGCGTACTTCTAAAGACGAAGAAACTGCTGTTGGGTTAGTAAAAAAGTATTCTCAGGCATACTCAGAGTTTAAAAACTCTCTTAATAACCCTATAACAAGAGCTAATGCCGAGCGTAAGCTCAGGATGGCAATTGATCAGTCTGCCGCTTTTTATGAGGAACTACACACTGGTCGTAAGACTGCTTTTAGTAAGACTGGGGCAGGTTACGCAGACTTTAACAATTACCGCTGGCAAGCAGGTAAACAATCTGGGATTGTACAAGCGCTTAAGTTAATTAAAAATTACCGCGACGAGGCTATTAAGAACAATGATTTGGAAATGTATGGCGTAGAGATGCCTAGCCCAGACGTATTGATTCGCCGCAGCGCCACCTACAGGATTACTCAATGACCATTTTAATGAGCATAGAAGGTGTTTTAAAGAAAGAAAACGGTGACCCTATTCCTGAGGGGTTTAAGCTTTATAGAACGCTTCTATCTTCTTACAGAATTGTTTTATCTATAGATGATGACCTTAAAAAAACGGATCATTGGTTAAAAACTAATTATTTATTTGATTACGCAGACGTGCTCACCAATAAAAACTTCTACAGTGGGCAAGAGTTGCGTCTTCGACACATAGATCTAGTAAAGCAGGGAGAAAAGTTAGAGTTATTTATTGATTCTGACCCCGAAATGTGCGCCAAAGTACTTGCTGATGGAATACCCACTTTGCTAGTTTCTACACCTAAATATTTTCAAACCCATAAAGATATTAAACCTTGGGATGTAATTACTAAAGAACAAGAACGACAAAAAGAAATTCTTGCCGAGATGTACACAAAGCAGATGAATGAAGAAGGGCAGCGTTGGGAGTAGGCCATGGAGATTATATTTCTGGGCGGTGAAGTACCTTCTAACCGAGAACTGCTCATCCGTAATAACGTTAAAGCTATTGGGCTTAACTACTGGGCCCTGAAGCGTAGGGGTTTACCTAAGACCAAAGACTATCTATTATCAGAAAGATATCCTGATGATGTCAAGGTGTACGTGGACGGCGGAACTACAGCTGCGGCTAAAGCTGGGCTATCTGTACTAGAGCTCGAAGAATACTGTGAGGAATACCAAGACTGGGTATCTCTCAATGAGGATAGAATTTCTGGAGCTACCGAATTTACTAACCCAGCTCTTGGAGATGCCTGGACTAAAACTCAGCGGGAAACTTTCTGGGAATACACTCCTGAAGGCATGTTTTGGCCGGTATGGTCAGGTGGTCATATTGACTTAGCGCATTTGGCTAAAAATTATAGTAATTTTGCTATTCCAGGTGAGTTTGTAGAATCTGATAAAGCTCTAGCAGCTAAGGTGCGAGCTTTAGGGCATCAGTACGAATTTAACGTGCATGTTATTGCTTGTGCAAAACCCGATAATATGCGTCAAGTTCCCTTTGAAACGGCCAGCACTTTGTCATGGCTAAGTCCTATGATGAGGGGCGAGACTATCGTATGGGATGGTAAAAAGTTAGTTCGTTACCCAAAAAAGATGAAGGATCAAGCCCGTCCACGTTACAAAAGGATCATTGAGGAAGCAGGCTTAGATTTTGATAAGATACTTGAAGATGATCCTAATGAGGTAACTAACCTCGCAATTTGGTCATACTTAGAATTGGAGAAGACATTGGACAACAATGACCCACTGTTATCTGATAACAGCGATTACATAGATGATCCCGGTGACGCGGAAACAGGGGGTAATAACCCTGATAACAGTGTGGTTCAGGTGCGGAAAGAACTTGCACAAATTCCTCTATCAGAGATGAAAACTTTGCCCGTTTTTGGGGTAGAAAATCGTACTGTAGTAGACCATGATTCAGACGGTAGAACAGTCATAAAGAGTGTCCCAGTACTCAGTTCTAATAGTGTATCTTTACGCCAATGTGACACCTGTTTTGTGGCATCAAACTGCCCTGCATTCAAGCCTCAAAGCGCTTGTTCTTTTAGTCTTCCAGTAGAGGTAAAAACCAAAGATCAACTACGCGCATTGCTTAATGCAATCATTGAAATGCAGGGCGCTCGTGTAGCATTTGCAAGGTTTTCTGAGGAATTAAATGGTGGCTACCCTGACCCAAATACTGGTCAAGAAATTGATAGACTATTCAAGTTAGTAGAACAGCTAAAGAAGTTAGAATCTAACAATGAGTTCGTTAGGATGACTGTTGAACGTCAAACTAGCGGGGGCGTTTTAAGTAATTTATTTGGTGATAAAGCAGCCCCTTTAAAGGACCTTCCTAACGGGGGTTTGGGCGAAGAACAGGTTACTAGAATCATCTCTGATTCTATAGATTAAGACTTGCACTGCTACCTGATAACAGTGCTATAACCACGTGAATTAAGTTTGTCTAATTTGACATTTTATAAAGTACTACTAGAGTTATGAACTCAGCAACTAAAAATAAGGAGTAAGTGTGTTTTCTTTTCGACTAACCGATGACTTTGTCGCTTCATATGAGGGCCAACCGGTGCCTTGGGGTTACACCGACGCAGGTAAAAACTCCATTGGAGAAATTACTTTTATGCGCACGTATTCTCGTTTAAAAGCTGACGGTACTAAGGAAACTTGGGTAGATGTATGTCGTCGTGTTATTGAGGGTATGTACTCAATTCAGAAAGATCATTGTTGGAATAGCCGTCTGCCATGGAATGGTGTACAGGCTCAGGCATCTGCGCAAGAAGCGTTTGACCGCATGTTTAACCTCAAGTGGACACCTCCAGGTCGTGGACTTTGGATGATGGGTACTGAGTATGTAATGGAAAAGAAGAACTCGGCTGCTCTGCAGAACTGTGCTTTTGTTTCTACTGATTCAATGACCAAGCACAATCCTGCCAAACCATTTGCGTTCCTAATGGAAGCATCTATGCTCGGAATTGGGGTAGGTTTTGACACTAAGGGTAAGGACAAGGGATTCACAGTCCACAAGCCAACAGATAAAACTTACGAGATGAAGATTCTTGACTCTCGTGAGGGTTGGCGCGACTCTACAGCTCTTTTGATCAATACGTATTTAAAGGCGGATATGCCAACTATGGTCTTTGATTATAGTGAGATTCGTGAAGCTGGTCTCCCAATCAAGGGATTTGGTGGAACATCCTCAGGCCCTGAGCCATTGATTAAGTTGCACAAGCAATTGGTAGATCTCTTTGAGTCTAAGATTGGTCAGTCAGTAGATTCAATTATGATTACTGATATTGCTAATCTCATTGGAGTCTGTGTTGTATCCGGTAACGTTCGCCGCTCAGCCGAGCTAGCTCTTGGCCAGCCAGATGATGTGGACTTTATCAATGCTAAGAATGCAGAGGTATTCCCAACCCGTAACTCTTACGATCCAAAAAAGCCAGGTTGGGGTTGGATGTCTAACAACTCTTTAGAAGCTACAGTTGGTATGGATTACACCCCATTTGTAGAGAATATTGCGCTAAACGGTGAGCCAGGATTCATTTGGCTTGATGTATCTCGTAAGTATGGGCGTTTAAATGACCCAATTAATAACAAAGACACTCGTGTAGCAGGGTACAACCCTTGCGCAGAGCAAAGCCTAGAGTCATACGAATGCTGTACTTTGGTAGAAACATATATCAACCGTCACGACAGCCTAGAAGATTTCCACCGTACTCTTAAGTTTGCATATCTTTATGCCAAGACTGTTACGCTTCTACCTACACATTGGGAAGAAACTAACGCAATCATGCAGCGTAACCGTCGTATTGGCTGCTCAGTATCTGGCTTAGCAGCGTTTGCTGACGTCAAGGGCCTTCCAGTTCTTCGTGACTGGCTAGACAAGGGCTACGATGTAGTACAGAAGTGGGACACTATGTACTCTGAATGGTTGTGTATCCGTGAGTCAGTAAAGACTACAACCGTAAAGCCATCCGGCACGGTATCAATTCTTGCTGGTGAAACTCCTGGAGTTCACTGGCCTGTAGGTGGGCAATACGTACTCCGCTCCATTAGGTTCTCTAAACTAGACCCTATGGTTCCCCTATTTGAAAAGGCAGGTTACCTTGTTGAAGATTCTATTACAGATCCCGAGAACACTGTGGTGGTATATTTCCCAGTTAAATCGGTAGCAGTGCGCCCTGAGGGTGACGTTTCATTGTTTGAAAAGGCTAACCTGGCAGCATTCGCGCAGCAGTATTGGTCAGACAACTCAGTGTCAGTAACTCTCAGCTTTAATAAAGAAGAAGAGGCCAAGCATGTGGGTACAATTCTACACATGTACGAAGGCCGGTTGAAGACGGTATCGTTCCTGCCACAGGGTAAGGACGTTTACCCACAGCAGCCATACACTGAAATTTCAGAAGACGAATATAAGAAGTATGTAGGTACCCTGAAGAAGATCAGCTTAGCTAGCATCTACAAGAAGAACGCGCTAGATGCTGCTGGTGAAGCCTACTGCACCACAGACACATGCGAGATCCCTAGCAAGCCCTAAAAGCCCAACATAAACAATAGCCCCCGGCCTTATGGTCGGGGGCTATTGTTTTAGCGGTTAATCTTTAAAGCCTTGATCATTTATTTCTATGTAATTGTCATACAACTTAACGTCACCATCTTCCCATAGAGTGGTGTTAATCTTGTTATGCTCTTGCCACTTTATAGCGGCAGCAGCATCTGACTCAGCTTCAACCCAATAGTACTGTACATGCATAATTTTATGCTTCATTATTATTCCCATTCTTGTAGATAGTAGGTATCGGTGCGAGCACCGTCTTCTCCGTCTTTAACTCCTAGAGCCCAGTTATAAATCCAACTATATAAACGATTCAGCACGTAGCACCTCCAAAGTATGTTCGTCTAAGTCTTGAACGCGTAGTACTTTATCTAAGTTACCTTGTACTACTCGTATAGGCCCAGGCTCAGGCCATATGTAGTCAAGGTTGTCGGGCACGTCCCAGCCGTACCTGCCGTAGAACACAGGGTCTTTGCGTAGTAAGTTAGATTGATGGGATCTATGTAAGTACTCGTTACTATACCAATGAGGCATGACAACCCTACGGTTGGTATGCTCATCTATTAAAGCATTTATCTTGTCAGTGCAAGAGTCTTTGAACCCACGATCGATCCACTCTTCACACATTGCTATGCCGTACAAGCCAAGAGCTACTTCATGCCCCCGCCACATTACAGCAGCTGGGTGATTTACCCAACCCTTGGTTAAGCCAAAGTTAGCTTTTAGTAACTGTAGTACTTCTACACGTTGCTTACCTAAACGACGATAGTCTAGTAATTTAGCTGACTCTTCGTAATCAGCTACAGGTAAAAAAGTATTAACCATTGTCCCTCTTGTTAATTGTTGTTTTAGCGCTTTCTATGACGCCAATCAGGTTAAGAACTGATACTTGACGTTCTCCATTTACGTCAATTGTTGAGAATTCAATTGCGCTTTTCATTACTACATCTAACACGCTAGTTACTAGATCGTTAGATGCTTTAACAATCTTGATCATGATTTCTTCTGTGTTATCCATCTGTCTTTTCCTTTTTCTTCTGGTTGGTACCCTTGAGTGTTGACACGTCAAAGCCTACTTGGCGTAGTGACATGTACATGTTTTGGCGTTGGCGGCCATTGCCAGCTGGCGTAGATGGGATAGATACTTGTTGCTTCGTTACGGGGTTAAGTACTTTGACGTGCTTATTACCTTTCTTACTAACAACAAAGCCGGCTCGTTCCAACTCACGAACAATCCGGCGTATCTCTTTATCTGGAGAGATCATTGCTAGTGCAAAAATTACTTTTCTATATTCATTCATAATTTAACTCCTCTAAGTAATTTTGTACAAACTCTTCTACAGAGTTTTTAAACTCTTCCCAATCATCTTGATCCGTTATGTAATGCATACCAATTAAGTTTTCTGCACTCCATGAGATAGACTCATCTAACCATTGCTCATCCATTGTTCCTCCTTGTTTTTTGTGTAGAAAGAGTAGGGCCAGCCGGAAACGTTCGCTACTTTGACGCATTGCGACTTACATTTTGCTATGTTCGACTGCACCCTACTCCTTAGTGCCCTCGGCTGGATTCGAACCAGCGGCACGCAGGGTAGAAACCTGCTGCTCTATCCCCTGAGCTACGAGGGCGGGCATTCACAATGCCCTATGAATCTATCACATTGTGACAGCTACAGCCACATACAAGACCAGGTTGAGTAGTCTCGTATGGGCATTTTTCATGCTCTTTGTATTCTTCTATGCCACCACACCAACCTGTGACATAGACGCTTGCACTACGCTTAGTAGCCATTGATCTCTAAACGTTCATCATAAAGTTCAATGCCATCCTCTTGCCATGGAGACATTCCTATTTTTGGATGGTTAGCTGCTTTTAATAAAGCCTCATCCGATGTTTCAGCTGTTACTAAATAGCTGATTACTTGTGTGATTTCGTATTGCATGTGGGCGTCCTTTGTTTACGTTGGTTAAACGAGTTGTTAATCATTAAGGTATTTTAATTGTCTTGTGGGGGTCACTACTTAAGTCAGATAAGATTGAGATACAACCTCCTCCAAGGTGTGTAGTTATCCCCGTAACTAATAAGAGGCTCCAGACTAACGGCTTTAGTCTGGAGCCTCTTACCTTTAGGTTACAGTAATACTTGGCTGGAATGACTGCTCGCCCGGCAGGTCTAACTCAGTGTCAAGGATGACGCAATTGTTAGCACTGTCGATGAGAATAACATTCCAGTTTGTTCGATCAGTAAGGTCGATATCACGACAATCATCTACATGTAATGTCATACTGATGTCTACTATTCGTATCATGTTTCCCCTCCCATATTTAGTTATTATTTATTTGGTTGAGACTCTAGCAACAGAGTTGCTTTAAGCGAATCCCTCCAAACACTTGCTGCATTGTCGTTTGTAATGCAAAAAGTAAATAGTTTGCACAACGATGGGAGGTCGTCGATACAACTCACGTACTTTTTAGCACTATCTATTGCGTCTTTAACTAAGGAAATTTTGTCGTCGTAAAGTGCTACTCCTGCAAGTAGTGTAAGCATGGCAACTTTTATATCTTCGTCTTGGTAAGATAAATAATTTTTATTAACAGTCCACCATGCTATGAAATCATTGGGGTCAAGATTTTCATTTACTAAAGCTAAGAAGTATTGGTCCCGTCCTTTTACGGTACGTAGGTTTGATACTATTTGATCAAAGGAATAATCGTAAATACCTTTATGTATGGTGTTGACTACAAAATGTGTTGCTACTTCAGCAAGTTCTTTTGCAGTCTTCTCTGTTGTTTCTTCCATGTTATCTCCTAACAATTAGCCATAAGAATGTCATTCATATTTTCATGAAGCCATTCTTCTGGGCTGGTTAAGTCTAAAACTTCTAGACCTGCGTCACCTGAGGGGGATAGTTCTTCTACCTTAGCAATGAAGCTAACAGCATCCTCATACGTGTCAAAAGGACCAATCTCATTGTCCGTGTTTGTAACTACGTACATAGTTTCTCCTTATATTTCTATGTAATTTCCATCAGCATCAATGCCAATGTCTTCTCCATTTGACCACACACGGCCACGTTTCTTATTACCGTAATCAACCTTGCCAGTACCGTTGCAACGGTAACAATCGTAACGATCTTTGTAAGCCATATGTTGATTAGATTTACCATGATTGCAAGTACCATGGCTGTGTGATAGCCTACGGGCTTTTTCATACAAGTCCATACGGGAGGCGTCCCTAAAACTTAAGGCGTAAGCCTGCTCCAGGTAACCCCTTGCTTTTGCATACACAGGGCAAATCATGTCGGTACAACTGCTTGGGCCAGGGCAATTACGTGCAAAATTACCTACTCCTTTGCAGGTACGACAACTACCAATTTTACTAGGTGTACACCCATCAGTTGGTAAGCTAATAATTAGGCTGCCTTTGCGTATCACCATGGTTAAGTTATTGACATACTCCATGTAAATGCGACGAACTGATTGGTACCTTGCACCATAATGTAGAATAGTAACGCCGTCTGAACGATAAGTTATAGCTCGGTTATTGCTACTGCTAAACCCCCACCATTTAAGCACAACACTAATTTCTGTAGGCGATGTGCGTACTAACCTAACGCCAGGTTCGTACAGCGTACGTTCATTTTTATCTTTTGTTCGAGCACCTTGTAGCCAGCGTTCTGCTGAGCCATAGTCTCTAACACGTGCACGGTTCATTTGTTTCTCCTTGTTTATGTTGGACGGGCGCTGTTACACGCCCGCCCAACGATATATATTAACGACGCAGTGATTTCTTGATTGTGTTAGTCACTACTTGCTTGGCAAACGGTAGTAAGTCTGCAGCAGTTTCTACAACACCACGAACAGAACATTCATGGAACATATCTTGACTGGTCCTTTCGTAATGCTCTTTGTAGTACTGTAGCTCAGACGGTGTAGCAATCAAGATCATTGCTGTGAGTACCCCCATAGAGTTGAGACGTTGGATAATCTCATCATTGCCCGCATGGTTGAACTGACCGTCTGTGACCAAGAACAAGATCTTAGACTTAGCACGGCTGGATTTGAGCAACCGCTCAGCACCAACTAATGCTGTCTTAGGATCAGTACCACCATTGCCAAAGATGAATGGCAAGTTGAGCTTGTCTACCTTTTGGGCACGATCAGCTACAAGCTCTGCCCTCTCATCGAATGAGTAGATAGTCACTGGGGCTTTGATTTGCTCCATAGCACGCTTGATAACGTATGATGCTTCGGAAGCACGCATGTCGTTATTGTTGCTACTCATAGAGCCGGAACGGTCAATAAGCATTACTGCTTCAATGTCTGTCCCATCAACCCCCTCTTCCCAACGGTCAAAGGCTTCAGCAATCTCGCAACCCTTGATGATGCGCTGCACATTAATGCGACCGGCTGGCATTTCACGTTGCCACACTGGCTCGCACTCTTGCTTGAGACGCTCTAGCTCACGAGCAAAGCGACGAGCAGACATGATTACATTAGCTGGGGCAGGTATTGAATCGTACTTGCCGCGCTTGATGTTGTCATCATGCTTACCGTCGCCACCAATGATCACGCGTTGCTTGGTTTTGATGTCAGTTTGTACGTCCTTACGATCGTAGATACTGTCTTCAATATCCTGCATGATTTTTGCTAGGTTGTCTGGGATGCCACCAAGGCTTGGGGCATGCCCCGTACCAATGTCAGGTGATGATTCTAGATTGCTGTTGCGAGCATCTAACGCTTCTTGAACCGTAGTAGGCGGTTTGAAGTTGTTGTTTGCTCCAGGCGCCATTTCATCACCATCAAGAGCATTGCCGTCTACGTTGTTTACTTTGGGGTCATCTTCGTTACCCTCACTAACTTCTTGGGGCTTGTAGATGAACTCAGGCTCAGGATTACCCTGACCCTTGGCACGGTCTGAGTCACGCTGCTGGGCTTTGCTAGGCTCTGGCCTACCCAGTTTTGTAGGCATCCTATCCCCACAGCCTGATGGGCCGCCATCAGCTGGTGGTGGGGAATTAGGTAGGTCCATCTTATCTAGCACTTCCTCCTTAAAGCGCTTGATAAGTTCTTGAGCACGTGCGTAATCTTTGGAGAAGTGAAGAGTACGATACTCATCGATGATCTCCGCTGCTACTGGGATCAGACTAGGCATAAAGAACTGATCCCGGAATGCGATACGTAACTCAAGAGGTAAGTATTGGCGACCACGAATTGCTATGTAGTTCGACGCTACTTTTTCTGGGCTATCCGCTAACCAACGAAGGATTGTCTTCGTTAGATACGGAACAATAGCAGGATACCGAGCAGTGAACAATGTCTCAATGCGCTGGTCTTCTAGCACATTAGCGGCACTGATGTAACCGCCGTAGATATTATCATTTTCGATAATCCATTGCATAATCGATGTACCCTTGCGAGGTGAATACAAGTGATGAGCAAGCTCATGGTAGTTAAGCCCATTAATCTGCACCAATTCCTCAAGATCAAAGAACTCAATCTCAGACTTGTTGATGTAGATATCTGAACCGTCAGACCATGCCGGTGCTTGACCATCGTTGACTACGTGTACTTGGATTGGATCCTGAGTAAGCACGCGGTCAGTCTGCTCGTAGACACGACACAATGAGCCTAAACGAACTGCTAGCTCTTGTGCATCTGCATCAGTGCTAGGTTTGGGCGCATAGTAGTTTCCACTACCTAAATTGTCTTGGTAGATGTCGTTACCTTCTCTCTGTACTAACTAATGGATAGTTAGATGTTTACAATCACTGGGTTAGTGACTGCATTTGGTTGCTGAAGAACTGGGGGGATGAACTGTCCCGCACCCTCTTCACGCTCCGCATTGACATTGGTAATGTCTTCAGCGGTTGTTTGTGTTGGCTTGATTTCGATACCGAAGTCAGGCTTGAGGTTGTACTCGTGAGTCTGGAACACGAGACGAACTGACGGCTGCTCTTCATTCGCAAAGTGAGCGACGAAGTTCTCAACCGCAAAGTCGTAACCGAGTCCCTGTACAAGTTCACCAAACTCAATCAACATGTTGGTTGAGATGGGTGTCTCGTACTGGCCCTTGTCTGCTTCAGTGCGCAACTGCTTGGCAAGTACCAAGAGGTTCTTGGACTTGACTAGCTTGGACTCTACCTTTTCGTCGTAGTCCCAAGGGATCTGCATGTCGAAACGGTTACGGAACGCAGCATTGAGTTGACCGGTACCGATGTAGTCTGGATTCATTGTGGCAAAGATAGTGAGGTCTGGATGAGCCTCAATAACTTCACCGTGGTGATCAAGCAGCGAGATGATACGCTGGCTGGTCAACAATGGATACAGCACGGTGTAGATCTTAGGTGAGATGAAGTTGACCTCATCAAGGTTAAGAACACCGCCGTTACGAACAACGTCAGTCACTGGACCATCGACCCAGGCGAAGCTGCCGTGACCATCTGGCACAAGACGACCGAACAAGTGGCTAGGCTCAAGAGCAGCGTTACCTGATACCTGAGCCAAGCGCAGGCTACGTGCAGCACACCATGCTTCGATTGATGTAGTCTTACCAGGACCGGTAGGACCATAGATCAACACGTTGAGGTGATTGGCACGAGCGTAATCGTAAGCCTTGTAATCCTCAACGCCGCCGGCTAGGTCACGATGGACATAGCGGTCATCCAATTCCTTGCGGGGGATGGATGCAAGCGCTGCATGGATGACAGGTGCTTCAAACTGCTCAACCTGTGCTTCGGTAGTTACTTGGGTAACAGGTGCAGGCTGTGGTGCAGCAGGAGCAACAAAGGTTGTTACTTCCTTACGGCGGTCAATAATCATGTTGGCTAGGTTATCATCGTTATTGATGATAGCTTCGTACAACTTAAAGACACGCTGAACAGAATCATCCGTAGTTGTGGATGAGTTACCGTGCGCAGCAACTGACTTGGTACCGAGAACAGGTGAGTACCCAAGCTCACGAATCTGACGTTCATCAGACACGGTAACTTGAATGCCTACTGGCTCAGCAGTTAGCTTTTCGTTAGCATAGAAGTCATCGCCCAGTGCTTCGATGTTGGTTTCGAGCCACTTGTTGTGTGGACCTTTAGCACCATCGGTTACACGAGAGTACACGCGAACGGTACCATCGATTGGCACGAGCATTACTTGGCGACGATGGTTGCCCATAGTAGCGTCGTATGACTCTGTGAATACGGAAATTGCCATAGTTAGTATCTCTTTTCTCTTTTTTTGTTATAGTTACATTAATGTGTAACTAGTCTTCAATCCCGAACGAGTCGGGGTCTATTGCTGCATTTATCATTACAAATGCCTGCTGATAAGCAATCATCCTTTCTTTAGACCAATTCGTTATTGCGTCAAACAGAGAGCAATTTAACTCAATGTTTTCCATGACAGCAGTCGAGAACGCCGCATAAGCTTCTATTTCTTCCTCATCCGGAGGTTCGAATTGCTGACGGTCTATGAACATATTTGCTCCTTGCTTTAGGGGATGAAAAAGTCTCGCTGTGATTGATTTTCAGCAACCACAGCGAGACTTAATAACTAACTACTCACGAATAATGCGTTAACTTCCGAGTCCTCACCGGAGCAGGCCCAGTTGTAAAAAGTTATTACAGAGCTTGGCACCTCTACCGTTCTATACCCTCTTTCAGTGATACTTTATGATTGCCTGTTAGTTATTATCCTTTCGGTTGAGCCGCAGCTAACCTAGGGAATGTTATTGTTGTTTATGTTGGAGCCTTGGTGATCTACGCAATAATGGTGCTGAATCGTATTCTTCAGGCCACTCATCTAAATGTATTCCACGATCAGCTAGATACGCAAGCAGTTCTTTGGTAGCAACGTATGCATCTACTGCTGGGTTGAGTAACTGAGCCCACAAGGGATTGCCTCCCTCACTACCTCCCTCTTCAAACCACAAACGTATCCGATCGTACGGTGATACGTTTGTGAGTCTTGGTTCCTCGTCTTCATCAAATGAATCCCATTGCATATCCTCTGGAATGAGCATTGATGTTTCTCCTTAAGGTATTAGTCGCAAAAATCTAATGCGAATTCTGGCTCTTGTAACTCTAAGCGTGCGTGCACTATGTTAGCTACGCCGGTCTCTTCATATGGCATGAAACGATATGAGAGCGCATCTCCACGCTTGATGATTGCGTACTGAGGCACATCTTTATCACTGATTAATGAGAGTGCAGCACGTAAGCCTGTTGCTGAACCACGATGGTAATCAGACAAATCAAGGTCTGCATCTTCTATTTCAGCAAGGTCAGCAAGTTCAATCATCTTAACTAGGTCATTGATGAGTCGTTTGACTTTCTTTTTCTTTATTTTCTTAGGCATTGTTATCTTCTCCTATAGTGTTGAGATCATGACCTTCTTTAGGGCAGCAGTCTTCAGTGTCCTCACACATGTAAGACCCCATTTTGGAACCTCGCACCCACAAGATGTCTCTATACATAGGCGTACAACCTGTTGGTGGAAGTATGAAATTGAGCCTGGACTGCACGTCTTCAAGTGTAAATTCTTCAGGATAATTAGCGAAGATTACAACAGTTTCTTTATTGTCTACCGCCATTTCTAAGTATTCTTTAGGAAACATGTGATTACCTGTGTACCAAAATACTTTTTGTAGCCTGCCTCCTGAGCTTGTGTCTACTACTGCAATGCACACGGCACGTTGGCTAAACTCCGCATGGCTTTGCAACTCTTTAGTTAGAAATACAGGGCCTTCTATATATGGAGACATACCAATTGCGGTGTAATCTACTATACGTTCAGTACCAAGTACTATTTCTTTTGCTTCCTCAGCAGTAACTGAGGTAACCCCTGGGCTTATTTCTTCCATTTACTTGCCTTTCTATTTACATAGATTAATGAAGAGAGAAGAGAGATTTATTTATTCAAGTGCGTTACCGAAATGATTGTCTGTTAACTGTCTGATTAACAATACGATGCATAGCCTATAGTTTGTTGTCCCGCAGGAAACTAACTATTACTACACGAATCCATACCTACAGCTTCCTCATCGACCACCTGAAGACTAGTACTAAGGGACAGTAATTGGTACAATAGTATTTACTGTTTTCTACATTGCTTACTCTGAACGCCTATTGGATTCTTCAGTTTTCCTATCATTTAGTTTGCATTGGGCACTGATAATGTAATCTCTCTTCTCTCTTTCCCTCCTGATGATGGTCAGGCTGCGAGTGGCTGGTCTGGCAATGTTTATGTTGGACCAGCCACCACAGTCACACCACCTAAGTTGTTGGCTCTTTGAACATGGAAATGATTTGTGCCATGTGCTCATCACTAGGCTCAACCTCACGAGCGTTTTGCTCGTCTAGTTGTTCGCGTGTCTTACCACGTGCTAGCAGTTTAGTCAGACCGCTTTCATCTCCTACGTTGTACTCTGATCTATCTATACTTAACAGCAGGTAGGTCTCGGTGTCTTCGTTGTAGTGAGTGAGAATCATTACTACAAAGTTCTCACCTTCAATAACGTGGCTGTGTGTTGCACCTTCAAGGTCTGGCATGTCCGGATCATTTGGGATACGGTAGGCTGTGCTGTCAAGCAGTAAAGTACCTAGCCAGTTGTTTTCCTTGTTGATTGCGCGTGATGGATGTCGTTCTCCTGGGCGAATACCCATGTTATCTTCTCCTTGTTGTTGTTGGTTAGAGGTAGTTTTGTACACTACCAAGGATCTTGCTGTTGAATGTGGCTGTAGCACAAGCCTTGAGTACTTCAACCATACGATCTAGTTCTTTGATGATGTGCTCATTGAACTCACACTTTGGTGCCACGAACTCTGGCAGGTCTTCAACTTTGAATGAAGTCTTGTTATTTTCGTTGTTGATACCAGCAAAGATAGCGTACTCGTGTGACGAACGGCTGGTGTGATCGTACTTGTGGTTAACACTAAGATTGATGTGGTCAACTGTGAGGTTCTTGAGGATCTGCTTCTTTAACTTCAACTCTCGTGCCTCACGTGTTGCCTCAAACTTCTCAGTGTCTTTCAAGTACTGAGCGTATTCTTTCTTGGCTGTTGCCAACTTGTCTTCTAACTTGTTCAATACGTATGCCGTATCGAGTACGATGTTAGATGCGCTTGCCATGTTATCTTCTCCTTGTTGTTGTTGGATGCCCTGTTTTTTGTCGCAAAAGTCAGGGCCGCACTTTTTTTGCCAATGCCTATTTGTATAGGCACAGCGACATTACCTGAGTATTTTTCCTCGTTTGACTAACTCAGGTAAAACTAACGAGCCCCCAGTTATAGTCAGGGTGCTCAGTGACTCTTATTGGGAACGGAATCGATTGGGTGCTTTCGTGCCAGTCGAAACTCTCTTGTTAGGTTGTTAAGGCTAACGCAAGCTCGATGCTGCCTATTAACCACCGGTATACCAGTCTGTCAGACAGACTGTAGGGACACCCTGTGATCGCTCCCCTATAAGTCTTTACTCGTTATCCAATGCTTGGATAGTAGGGCATGGGTATGGAACTGTTACACCCATGTCTGTCTTGTCACATGTCTTACAAGTATTCTCATACTCTTTAGGCACATGCAACTCACGCACACGTTCGATTGCTTCTTCAGCCTTATTGGCTCGTGCTAGGAAGTACGTCATCTTCATCCTCCTCATAATCGTAGTTATCTTTACCCAACTGTAGGGAAAAGGTTGCTGAAAAGAACAGTACGGTAAACGTTATGTAAAAATCAATTGGCTTGCTATAGTAGTTAATTGATACCTCACCCCCTAGACCCACTTGTGTGAAGTCTGCTCTGCCACCTACCTGCAAGCACACTAGTTCAGTATGCTTGTGGTAGCCTCCGCTGTAATAGCCTTTCCTTATGCTGCCCATGTTTTACCTTCTTGGTTGCGGGCGGGTTTGTTTACGTTGAGTACGCCCCACCGTACGTTACAGTACTCATCCCAAGTCTTGTCGCTAGCCATTTTACGCATGAGCCGGTCAATCTTTTGCTCTGTGGTCTCTTCATACACGTACTCAATGACGCCAAGCCATAGGGCAAAGCGTGTTAGTTTTTCTTTCATGACTTACCTCCCAGTCTTTTGACTAATTTAGCCATATTTGTTGGTTTTTTCTTAATGTCTTTTGCTACTAAGTCGTAGGCTGCACGCATCTTGGCAACTCTATCGCGTTTGATTTCATTTGCTACTCGTTGTACGTAGTCATGATATTCTGCTTCAGTATGGGCTCCAACAGAATCCGCACGATGCGTTTGACTACCACAAATTAGACAGTAATTCATTGCGCTGCCTCCTTACTCTTCATTGATTGGGTAACCTCTTTTAACCAATCGATTATTGGGTAATTACCAACTACCTCAGCAGGAATACTGCTGTAGTCACCACCCTCATCGCTCTGCACAATAAGCCATCTAAAGCCATTGAATTGTGTACATTCATAGATGTCCACCATAGTACCCCTCGTAGAAAATTCTTTGGGGTAGTCTGTAGTCCCTATGTATGTGCAGTCCCTACATACATCACGTGCTACAAACTCCTTGTATATTGCAGTCATCGTGCCATCTCCTTACTACGTTGGATTGCCACCTGTTGGCAACCCACTGAACATACATAGATAGCCTTGCCATCATGCAAGATTGCCTCGTACGCATTCTCTACGAATAGCCATACTCCATCTTTCTCATAGAAGTATGACTCTGTATCCTCCGTACATCCCTGATTCTTACAGGGGATGTAGCGTCTATTCTCTACACGCTGCTTGCTAACTCCAAGCCACGCAGCAATGCGTCGTAGTATCTTCTTCATCGTGCCTCCTCCAACTTGTCTGCTGTATCCCTCAGTATCTGAGGAAGATAACCGTCCAAGCCATCAACTATAGAATTCAATACCTCAGACGATACTTCTTTCTTGCCTCGCTCAACTTCAGACAGATAACCAAGCGAGACAATGTCACCAGTACGTCCAACGACCTTGCGCATTGTCCAATGCTTGCGATCTCTCTGCTCTTTGAGTACTTGACCCAAGGCATCTCTAAGTAGCATGCTCATTTCTTTTTCCTTTCCTCGTACTCTTCCTTACATACACGGCAATACTTTGGCTCTAACTCATTAGTTGAGTCACATAGCTCGCAGTAATACGCTGCCTTGTACTCTTTCTTAGCGTACGCATCGTAGATTTCCTGACGATTCTCAGGTGTGTCACACTCTTTGCACAGCCACGTGGTAGCTGAACCATCAAAGAACACGCCCTTAATAGTATTGGGCCAACCTTCTTCGTCATAGTAGTGAACGAGTTTTTCACACTTCTGACAAATGCACTTTACTTCCATGCTAGTATCCTGCTTTCCTCTCGTAGTTGAGCCACTCACGATTGCGAGTGGTACGTGCTTTGCGGTACCTTGCATAGCAATAGTCACAGTTTTGCTCACTGTGCCTACATACTTTGGCAAAGTGCTTACGTGCATACCACCAGGGTAGATCAGCGACCAACCTGGCTGGCACGTGCTTATCAGTACGTGACATACGTCCTCCTTTTATGTGAGCGCGATTGTTTATG